>TBL_comb47_HYPODRAFT_10001660_pt1 | contig 28675 bp, 27 predicted proteins | sample TroBogypolimnion_40_FD_10682 | JGI IMG/M metagenome (IMG submission 10682) | reverse complement strand
GGATTAATAGTTTTAGTGGGGACTGATTTTCTATGTTTTGTGGGGGCGGCGGTGGCTTGGTTAATGTGTAAATATGAAGGCAAGGTTTTAAAGCAGCAATACGACGCAGTTTTGGAAGAGGATCGTAAAAAAATCACGATTGCCTAGCTTCTAATAAAGTTTCTCTCAGATTTCAAATTAGGACACTACCATTTGCCCACACTGCTGCCATGCACCCGTTGCCCCGTGCTTTTTATGACCGCGACACCCGTATTGTTGCGCACGAATTACTCGGCCAGTGGCTCGTCCACCGCACCGCCGCCGGCGAGCGCATCGGCAAAATTGTCGAGGTGGAAGCTTATCTCGGCGCCCACGATCTTGCCGCGCATTCGGCCAAAGGGCTGACGCCGCGCACGCAGGTGATGTTTGGTCCGCCTGGACATGCTTATGTTTATCTCATCTACGGCTTGCACCATTGCATGAATGTGGTGACGGAACGGGTCGGCCATGGCGCGGCGGTGCTGCTGCGCGCGGTTGAGCCGGTGAAAAATGTCGGCGGCAAAACGGCCGGTCCCGGCCTGCTGTGTCGCGCGATGGCTATTGACCGGCGTTTGAATGGGCACGACTTGGTGCGCGATGATTTTTTCATCACCGCGCCGGCCACGGTGGAAAAAATTTCCATCGTCCGCCGCCCGCGCATCGGCGTGGATTATGCCGGGCGCTGGGCACAACGGCGGCTGCGTTTTTATATCAAGGGCAACGCGTTTGTCTCGCGCCCTTAAACTTTTTCCGCGCCGGGAATTTCCTTGCGCGACTGCACGACGAGGTCCACGAGGCCGTAGTTCTTCGCTTCCTCGGCGCTCATGAAGTTATCGCGGTCGCAATCTTTTTCCACTTGTTCAATGGTCTGGCCGGTGTGCTTGGCGAGAATGCCATTCAGCGTGTGTTTCAACTTGAGCATGTGCTTGACGCGAATTTCCACGTCGCTGGCTTGGCCTTCCGCGCCGCCGAGCACTTGGTGGATCATGATGTTAGAATTCGGCAGCGCGAAACGCTTGCCTTTCGTGCCGGCGCAGAGCAGCACTGCGCCCATGCTCGCGGCCTGACCGACGCAGTAGGTGTTCACGTCGCAGGTGAGATATTGCATCGTGTCGTAAATCGCGAGGCCGGAGGTGACGCTGCCGCCGGGGGAATTGATGTAGATGTGGATGTCTTTTTTCGGATCGCTCATCTGCATGAACAAAAGCTGCGCGACCACAATGTTGGAAACATGATCGTCAATCGGCGTGCCGATGAAGATGATGCGGTCCACCAGCAGCCGGGAAAAAAGATCCCAGACGCGCTCGCCGCGGCCGTCGCGCTCGATGACGGTCGGAATCGTGTAATTTTGAAAATCGTTCATGCGCAGATAACTACCGCATTTTCGACGCGAGTAAAAGCGCGAAAGTTTGCGGGGCGGTCGGCGGAAAAATTTCAAATTGGTCAAACGCCGCGCACTTGCTACGCTGGCCCGCGTGGTGACCAAAGCTACCGCCAGTCGTCCCGCCGCGCCGCGCCGCAATTTGCCGCGGTCGTTCAAGGATTTGACGCCGGCGCAGCACTTTAATCCCCGCACTTTTTTTCAGGAACTCGTTTGGAAAGGCTGGTTCACCAAGCGCACCGGCGCGCCGCGACCGCCGATTTTCCCGAAGCTGAAACGCCATCAGGTCGCCATCACCTGGATCGGCCACGCGTCGTTCCTCATTCAGTTCACCGACCTGAATGTGCTCGTGGACCCGAATTTTGCCAACTGGTTGTTCCTGCTGAAACGCCTCAAGCGCGCCGGTTTGCGCCTTAATGATCTGCCGCCGATTGATCTGGTGCTATTGACGCACGCGCATTTTGATCATTTCCACAAGCCCACGCTGCGCCGGCTGCCAGCGACGAAAATCGGCGTGATGCCGTGGGGCGTGGGCGACCTCGCCCGCAAACTCGGCTTCGCGCGCATTGTGGAACTCGATTGGTGGGAAAGTTTTTCGCAGAAGGATTGGAAGGTGACTTTCACGCCGAGCGCGCATTGGGGCGCGCGGACGCTGCACGACCAACATCGCGGTTACGGCGGTTTCGTATTGGAGCATCAGGGCCGTAAAATTTACCACGCCGGCGACAGCGCGTATTTCGAGGGTTTTGCGGAGATCGGAAAAAAACTCGCGCCGGAAATCGCCCTGCTGCCCATCGGCGCGTATCACCCGGAGACGTTTCGCAAAGTCCACATGGGGCCGGACGAGGCGGTGCAGGCGTTCAAGGATCTGCGCGCCAAAGTACTGGTGCCGATGCATTACGGCACATTCAAACTTTCCTTCGAAGCGATGGACGAGCCGCCGCGCTGGCTCAAGGAAATTGCGGCGCAGCAAAAATTAACCTCGCGACTGAAAATCCTTACCGAAGGCGCGCCGAAAGTTTTTTAAGCCAGCGCGTCGCACGCGCGGGCCAGCGCGAAATCCCGTTCCGTCAATCCGCCGGCGTCATGCGTGGTGAGCGCGAGCGTGACGCGATTCCAGCGGATATCCACATCGGGATGATGCTGCGCCGCCTCGGCCAGTTCGGCGACGGCATGGACGAATTTCATCGCGGCGGGAAAATCTGCAAACTGAAACGTCCGCGTGATCACCGCCTCGCGGCGGGTCCACTGCGGCACCGTGGCCAGTGCGGAAAAAATTGCCGCCGGCGCGAGTGGCTGCGCACTGCCGACCGCGGCCGCGCGGGCGGCGGGACCGGCTTGGCGCAGCAAATCCAGACTGGTGAGCAGCGACCAACACCAGCCGGCGCCGAACAACACGCTGCCGTAGAGAAAATATTTGTCGTTCGGCGCGACCGCGCCGCCGCCGTCGAGTTGAGCATACAATTGGTGCATTCGCTGGAGGAACCAAGCCACGACGTAGGCGAAGCCCGCAAGCGCCAAGGTCAGTTGCCCCGCTCCAGCAATCCACTGGCGGGCCAGCAACGAGCCTAGCCCCGGCGTGGCGAACAGATTGAGCAGCGCCGCGTTGCGCGCTTGGGAGCGGTTAGCGCCGGTCAGCGCCGAAAATGGTTTCATACGCAATCATCATCGTCGCTATCCCGAACGGCACGGTGAACAGCAGCGGGACGCAGCACGCACAGAAGCCGGCCACGTTGATCAAACCGGTGATGACGACCAACCCGAAGACGTGCCACCAGTGTTTGTGGACGCAGCGCCAACTGGTCCACATCGCGGTGCGGAAATCCATGTCTTTGTCAATGATCAGTGCCTGCGTGAACAGCCAATTGACCGACAAGTAAGTGACCGGCACCAGCGTGATCAGCAATAGCGGCAGCGTATTTGTGAAAACCCCGAGCAGTTGCACCAACTGCGCCTGCACTTCCGTCGGCTGCATGTTCTGCATGTGCGTAAGAATGGGAAGCATCCGCTCGATGCAGCGCAGGTTGTACGGAACCATCAGCGCGCCGGTGACCATCGCCACCACGAAGTAGCCCAAGGCCAAGTTGCTGAAATTTCTTTGGAAACCGGCGAACAAATCCGCCATGTCGGACGGCTGCCCGCGTCGCGCTTTCAGGAACAGCAGATAATAACCCCCCAGCAGCGGCCCCAGAATCAACGCGTTAAGCCCGGACAACACCAAGCCATAGCAAATCCGGAACCACGGCAACTCCTGCAACTGACCGGTAAATATGGCGTTTGACACCACCCCTAGCACAACGGAAAAAAGAAACGCCAAAACAATCACCAGAATGAAGCCGACGAACAAGCTCGCGAAATGCCCCGTGAATAATTTCCAGCCACCGCTCAGACAATCGCCGATGTCCAGATTGTAATCGCGGTGCACATAATCCTCCAGCGGGAGTGAAGCCGGCGCGCCGGCGCCAACCTCGCGGGGCAGGACATTGGCAAACTCGGGGAATTGCGCCAGCGCGCGATACTCCGCATCGCTCTCCGCCTTGCCGAGCGACGCCGCGTCGAGCCGCCCCTCGGCAATCCACTGGCGCACGTCCACCTCTGTGACCGGGCCGTATTGTTTGCCGTCGCCGCCGATGATGTAATAGTTCGCCATAAAGTGCTCCCGTGCCCGTTGTTTCTAGTGCATTAACCCGACTGGCGCAAGCGATTTGCATCCGCCCCACCGTGTGCCGCCGGAAAATGGGTTTCGGGTTGGCCATATCATCAACCGGCTCCTCCTCAAAACCAAACGAGGACGAGGACGAGGAGGATTAAATAATTACCATGGTCCTCGGTGACGACCGTGAGGTCGCGCGCGGAAATGGAAGCGGCGGCGGTGATGCCCCTTGAACCGGGCGGAATGCGAATGAAAATAGCCCAGCCTTTCAAGGCTGGGTCACGAGCAAAAGTCCCGGCCGGGACGAAAGAGCTTTCTGCCGTCCCCGACGGGACTGGGACGATGTGTCCCGCGCCCAACCCAGCGCTGAAGCGCTGGGCTATTGTCAGCGGCCGATTTTGCGATGGACAACCGCCGGCGGCGGGCGCAATTTCGGGCGCGTGACGGGAATCAGCGGCGGCGAAATGCGGCAGATGAATTATATTTGCTCCCATTAAAAAATTTGTTTTGAGCACCAGCAACCAAATGAAGCCAGACTCCCAAGGCAAATCAATGTGGAAAGATCCAGTCTTTCTGACAGTGTTGATTTGTAGCAGTCTCCTCTTTGGAGGAATTTGTTTTGGTTTCTTGCATATTTATACAGAACTGCCAAGTTGGGTTTGCTGGCTCCTCGCTCTGCCTCTGGGCGTGCTGACATTCTTGCTGATTATCTGGCTCTTTGTTTTTTCTGAAACGCCAGCAAGTTGAAAAAGTTCATAGTCAAGGGCCGGTATTTTGCGGTAATGCAGTTATTCCGTTCTTCTCCCCCTCCATCGTCCCCAACGGCGGGCTGGTGCCGCACAAACATATTTTTATTTCCCCGCGTTGAAGCGCAGGAGGCAGTGGCCAAAATCCACATGGGGCTGGCCGGGCACGGGCAGAAAGTGCGCGGGCAATTGATACAGGCTGCCGCGCCCTTGCGTGACGAGGCCGGTGGCGAGCAGGAGCTTGAGATGTTTCAACGCGGCGTCGTAACTGCAGCCGCCGGCGGTGGCGAGTTCGTTCGTGGTGCGGGTCTCGCCGGTGGCAAGTTCGCGCAGCATCCGCCAGCGGGAATAATTGCCGAGGGCAAAAACCAGCTTTTCCTCATTCAATAGCGGCCAGGCGGCAACGGTTTTCGCGGGCGGGGAATCGTCAGTCATGCGCCCCAGCCTATCCAACCGTCGCCCAAGTCGCAAGTGCGGATGCGCAAGTCAGCACCTAGGTATCGCATATCATTAGCTAGGTTGCACAAATCAGTGCTAAGGTATAGCAAGTCGTGAATGAGGTAGCGCAAGTCGCTAGTAAGGAAGCGCGAAGCTGTGGTCGTGTTGCGCGAAGCGTAACCTCGGTAGAGCAAATCAGTAGCTGAGATGCACGAATCAGTTTATTGGTTGCGCAAGTCGGTAGTCAGGATGCGCAATTCGGTAGTCAGGATGCGCAAGTCCGTTTTGCCGTTGCGCCAAGGTCTTTATTCCCATTCAATCGTCCCCGGCGGCTTGCTGGTGATGTCGAAGACGCAGCGGTTCACGCCTTTTACCTCGTTGATGATGCGGCTGGCGAGTTTCTCTAGCAAATCGTACGGCAGCTTCACCCAATCGGCGGTCATGCCGTCCTGCGATTCCACGGCGCGGATGGCGATGGTGTAATCATAGGTGCGTTCGTCGCCCATCACGCCCACGCTGCGCACGGGCAGCAGCACGGCAAAGCTCTGCCAGGTCTTGTAGTACAGTCCGCTCGCCTTCATCTCTTCAACGACGATGGCGTCGGCATTGCGCAAAATCTCGCAGCGCGACGGCGTGACTTCGCCGAGGATGCGCACGGCGAGGCCGGGACCGGGGAACGGCTGGCGCCAGACGAGTTCCTTGGGCAGGCCGAGTTCTTCGCCGAGCAAACGGACTTCGTCCTTGAACAGGCATTTGAGCGGTTCGACGAGTTTGAACTTCAGGTTCTTCGGCAGCCCGCCGACGTTGTGATGGCTCTTGATGAGCGCGGCGGGATTGCCGGCGATGGGCACGGACTCGATGACGTCGGGATACAGCGTGCCTTGCGCGAGGAACTTGGCCTTGCCGACGCGCTTCATCGCGTCGCTGAACACTTCGATGAAGGTCTTGCCGATAATCTTGCGCTTGCGTTCCGGATCGGTGACGCCCTTGAGCCGGCCGAGAAATTGGCGGGTGGCATTTTCGTATTGCAACTTCACCTTGAAATTGCGGCCGAAAACTTCCTGCACCACATCCGCTTCGCGGGCGCGGAGCAGGCCGTTGTTGACGAAGATGCACGTGAGCTGGTTGCCGATGGCCTTGTGCAGCAGCGCCGCCGCCACGCTGGAATCCACGCCGCCAGAGAGGCCGAGGATGACGTGTTCCTGGCCGACCTGCGCGCGGATTTCCGCGACGGCCTGTTCGACATAATTGTGCATCGTCCAGTTTTTGCCGCAGCCGCAGATGCCGTGGACGAAGTTGGAAAGGATTTCCTTGCCGCGCGGCGTGTGGACGACTTCGGGATGGAATTGCAGGCCGAAGAATTTTTTCGCGCGATTTTCGATGGCGGCGTATTCGGAATTTTCCGTGACGGCGACAGGCTTGAAGCCGTTGGGAATTTTCGTGAGCTTGTCGCCGTGGGAATTCCACACCTGCAAACTGGCCGGCAACTTGGCGAACAGCGCGCAGGATTTGTCCTTGATGGTCAGCGTGCCTTTGCCGTACTCGCGCTTCTGCCCCTTCTCGACTTTGCCGCCGAGAAATTGCGCGAAGAGCTGCACGCCGAAGCAGACGCCCAACACCGGCACGCCCAGCGAAAAAATATTTTTATCCGGCAGCGGCGCATTCTTGGCGTACACGCTCGACGGTCCGCCGGACAAAATAATGCCGCTCGGCTGCATCGCCGCGATTTCGGCGGCGGGCGTGTTGAAATGGATGATGGTGGAATAGACGTTGCACTCGCGCACGCGCCGGGCGATGACCTGCGTGTATTGCGAACCGAAATCAAGGATGACAATTTTTTCTGACATGAGCAAAAAAAGAGTTTTCCCGCTGCGACGGAGGTTGGCGAGCCAAAAAAAGAAGCCGGGCGATTTTCTCGCCCGGCGGCGTGACCGGGGCGGGCTTATTCTTTCACCACCTTGACGGTGCCGGCGGTGGCGTCATAGACGATTTTGTAGCCGAGCGGCGCCTCGGGAATCTTGGCGAGGTAGTTCGGGATCATTTCGTGCAAATCCTTCGGCAGCCGGCCTTCGCCCGCCTGAAAGGTTTGGATGGCCTGGTTCACATACGCGAGGTCAATTTGCTTTTCCGAATATTTTTTGGCCTGCACCACCGCGCCGAGATAGCCGACGGGTGCGGTGACGGCATTGGAAACCGAGTTCGCCGTGGTGCCGGGTTTGGAACTGTCCCCGCAGCCGGCGAGCAGCGGCGCGGCTCCAGCCAGTAGCAGGCAAATGGAATGGGAATATTTCATGGCCTCAACTTACGCCTCCGCCGGCAAAATCCAACTGTATTTTTACCAACTCCCGCGCCTGCCGAATTAAATTCAAATCGTCGGCGAGATTGCCGAAGCGTAAATTGATCGCGCCGCTCTGCTGCTGGCCGAGCAGTTCGCCCGGACCGCGCAGTTTCAAATCTTCCTCGGCGATTTTGAAACCGTCATTCGTCTCCGCCAGAATTTTCAGCCGCGCCTGCGCCTCCGCGTTTTGCGCGCCGGAAATCAAAATGCAAAAACTCTCATGCGCGCCGCGCCCGATGCGCCCGCGCAACTGATGCAACTGCGCCAGCCCGAAATGCTCCGCGTTCTCAATGAGCATCACCGTGGCGTTCGGCACATCCACGCCGACCTCGATGAGCGAGGTGGCGACGAGCGCCTGAATTTGGTTCGCGCGAAATCCCGCCATCGTTTTTTCTTTCTCGGCCGACTTGATGCGCCCGTGCAGCAGCCCGACTTGAAAATCCGTCAACGCGCGCTGCACATTTTCAAATTCCTTCGTCACCGCCTTGATGTCTTTGTCGGTGTCGGCCACTTCGACGCGGGGATAAACGATGTACGCCTGCCGGCCGCCGGCAATTTTCTCGCGGAGAAATTCAAACACCTTCGGCAGTTTTTCCGGCGTGCGGACAAATGTTTTGATTTCGCCGCGCCCGCCGGGCAATTCGTCAATCACCGAAACATCCAAGTCGCCGTAAAGCGTCAGCCCCAGCGTGCGCGGAATCGGCGTTGCCGTCATCACCAGCAGATGCGGATAATTCCCTTTGCGCACCAACGTTTCGCGCTGCGCCACGCCGAACTTGTGCTGTTCGTCAATCATGACCAAGCCGAGCTTCGGCAAATCAAAACCGCCGGTGAGTAGCGCGTGCGTGCCGATGGTTAGGGTTGCTGGTTCTGTTGCGCCACGCGCATCGCCGGTTTTAACCGGCAACTTGCCACCGGCAACTTGCAACGCAGCATCCTTCCGGCTGCCCGTTTGTAATTGAACTTTGACGCCCAGCGGCGCGAACCATTTGGAAAAATTCCGAAAATGTTGTTCCGCCAGAATTTCCGTCGGCGCCATCAGCGCCACGTTGAACCCGCTTTCCAGCGCCATCAGCGCGCTGCACGCCGCCACCGCCGTTTTGCCGGAACCGACATCGCCCTGCAACAGCCGCCGCATCGGATGCGCGCCAGCCATGTCCGCGCGGATTTCGCGGAGCACTTTCGTTTGCGCGGCGGTGAGCTTGAAACCCAGCGCCGCGAGAAACGGCTTCATCAAATGATTGTCGCCGCCGCAGGGCAACGCCTTCGCGCTCGCCTCGAATTTTTTCCGGCGCGACTGGATTTGGAATTGCAACGCGACAAATTCATCCAGCGCCAGCCGCTGCCGCGCGATTTCCACATCTGTCAATTCTTCGGGAAAATGAATCATGCGAACCGCATTTGCCCGGTCGGGCAACTGGGTTGCCGGTTGCAGGTTGCGGGTTGCCGGTTCTTTGAGCGAGGCGTTCACCAGTTTTTCAACCGGCAATTTGCCACCTGCAACTTGCAACTTCGTCCACGCCGGTTCTGCGATTTCCACTTCAAATTTTTCCAGCGCTCGCCACATCAGCGAGCGCAGCACGCGCGCCGTCAGCCCTTCCGTCAGCGGATGCACCGGCACGATGCGGTTGACGTGGATGAATTCATCGTCGCCCGGCTCGACCAGTTCCGTTTCCGGATGTTCAAACGTGCGCGGCTTGAGGGTTTCCGCCTTGCCAAAAATGAGAAATTCGCGGCCGACCGCGTACCAATCCGGCATCCACGGCTGCGCCTGCCACCAGCGACAATGCAGCCGCGCGGTGCCGTCGTCGAACACGCATTCAAACATCGCGCGCCGGCCCTGTTGAAAACGTTTAATGCCCGCAACGATGATTTTGCCGCGCACCGTCGCCGGCTCGCTCAATTGCAATTCGTGAATGGGTAGAAATTTTCTTCGGTCCTCGTAACGGCGCGGTTTGTGGAGCAGCAAATCTTCGACGGTGAAAATTTCCAGCCGCGCGAGCAGCCGCGCGCGTTCCTCGCCCACGCCCCAGACGGACGCGACCGGCGCGGCGAGCGGCGAAACGGATTTTTCCGGCGACGACATGGCTCGCACGATACAAACGGCGGCGTCAAATCTCAATCACCGTGATTTCCGGGCGGCAGTTGAAGCGTACGTTCAAATGAAACCAGCCAATGCCGGCGCCGACGTACAACGGGCCGGCCGGCGTCGGAAAAAAGCCCAGATCATATTCCTCCACGCCGAACGGCAGGATGAGCGGACCGTAAAACGGAATTCGCACCTGGCCGCCGTGCGAATGGCCGGCGAGGAGCAGATCGAATTTTTCTTCGCCGCGATTTTTGGCCCACGCCGGATAATGCATGAGCAGAATTTTTTTGCCGGCCGGATTTACGGACCCCGCCGGCTGCGTCAGCGTTGGTTCGTAGCGCGGTCCGCTGGTGATGCCGGTGAGGTGAATTTGGCCGCCGGCAAATTCGCGGTGCTCGTTCAGCAGCCACGCGCCGCCGGTGGCGGCAAAACATTGCCGGACCGGTACAAACGAAATGCGGCTCCAATAATCATGATTGCCCGGCACGCCAAAAAGCGGCGCGCGCAGTTCGGCCAGCAATTCCAGCGCCTCGTCCAGAAACGCTGCATCCTCCACCAGATCGCCGGTGAAGCAGATGAAATCCGGTGCGAGGGAATTGATTTTATCCACCACAGCCCGGAGGTAAGCGCGGTCGCCTTTGTGGTGCAAATCGGTGAAGTGAACGAGCCGGTGCGTCACCGGGCCGGAGCCGATGCGCCGGTGATTGACTTTCAGCCAGGTCGGCTCGAGGCCGGCCGCGTCCGCTGTCAGCGCGCCCGGCACCGCCACCAGCGCGGTGGCGAGGAATTGGCGGCGGTTGAGGCGCGGAAATTTCACTGATAATGCGGCGGCTTTTGGTTGTTCGACTGGATGCGCTCCAGTTCCAGATTTTGCATGGCGGCGGATTGCCGTTGCACTTCTTTTTTGAGGCGCTCCAGCAATTTGCCTTGTTCGATGACGACGCCGTTCAACTGCTCGACCTGATGTTCAAGGTGCGCGAGGTTCGATTCGAGCTTGTCGGTGCGGCGGGATTGTGCGTCAGCCATGTGGGCGATTTTGCCCGCGCTGGCAACGGAAGTCGAGCCGCGGAAAGCGGCTAACTCGCGCCGCACAGGATTTTGGTCAGCGCCACGAATTGCTCCAGCGTCAGTTTTTCCGCGCGCTCCAGGAGTGAAATATTCAACGCGCCGAACGCGGCTTCCAATTTTTCTTTCGGCCAGTCGGCTTTCAACAATTTCAATATCATCTTGCGCCGCTGCGAAAACGCGCGCTTCACAATTTTCACGAAACTCGCTCTGAGATTTTCCGGCAGCAGCGGCGCCGCGCGCCGTTCCAAAACCACGCCGGCGGAATCCACGTCCGGCGCCGGGAAAAAACAGCCGGGCGGAATCTTGAACCAACCGCGCGGCACAAAATCCAGTTGCACCAGCAGCGTGAGAATGCCGTAGTCGTCGTCGTCCGCGCCCGCCATGAGCCGTTGCGCCACTTCGAGTTGGAGCGTGGCGACGATTTTTTTCGGCGCGCGGCGGCCGGCAGCGAGTTCCACCAGAATCGGCGAGGCGACGGAATACGGCAGATTCGCCACGAGCTTCCAGTCGCTCCAGTCGCGCGGCTCTTCCTTCAAAATCCGCAGCGCATCGGCGTGGAGCAGTTCAAAATGCGGATGCGAAAACCGCTCGCGCAAAAACGCCACCAGCCGCGCGTCCATTTCAATCGCCAGCACTCTGCCGGCTTTCTGCAAAAGCAATTCCGTCAACGGGCCGAGGCCGGGACCAATTTCGAGGATTTTATCCACCGGCGAAATTTCCGCCGCGTCCACGATGCGGCGGAGCTGGTTGCCGTCGTGCAGAAAATTCTGGCCGAGCGACCGCGTCAACTGGATGTCGCGCTTCGCCAGCACCTCGCGCATTTCGTTCAGATTCATTGGGAATTTATTCGTGGCTTAAAACATCCTTGAGCGCGGCAATGGCCGGCGCTAATTGGGCGTGCGAGATCGTCAGCGGCGGTGTGAAGCTGATGACGTTCGCGTGTTCGCCTTCCGGCAAAAAAATGTAGCCGCGCTGCAGCAATTTTTTGATGGCGGCGAGCGCGACATTTGTTGCCGGCGAACCGTCGGGCAGTGTCAATTCGATTCCAGCCATCAAACCGAGACCGCGGGCGGAGCTTTTAATTTTTAGTTTTGAATTTTTAATTGCCGAAAGTTCGCGTCGCAGAAAATTTCCCAGCGTCGCGCTGCGGGCGCAGAGCTTCAACTTTTCAATTTCCGCAATTTGCGCCAGCGCCATCGCGCAGCCGACCGGATGGCCGAGAAACGTGCTCGTGTGAATCGCCTCGCCGGTGGAAGCCGGCCACGCCGCGTCCATCACCGCCGCACGGCCTACGCAGGCTGACAGCGGGAAACCACCGGTGAGCGCTTTGCCGAGACAGATTAAATCGGGAATCGTTGACGAATGTTCGCAGGCAAACCATTTGCCGGTGCGGCCAAAGCCGGTGTAAATCTCGTCGAGAATCAGCAGCGCGCCGAATTCGTCGCAGAGCTTGCGCAGCAGCGGCAAAAATTCGGGCGGCGGAATATTGATGCCGCCGCGCGCCTGAATCGGCTCGACCAGAATCGCGCCGATTTTTTCGCGCCGGAAAAGTTGGCGGAGATTTTTTTTCAACGCCGGCAAGTCAGCGGCGGTGCCAGGGAATTTTTGAAATTGCGCAAACTCGCGCAACTGCGACCGGAACGGCCCGCGAAAATGGTCGCGGTGCGTGGCGTTGAGCGCGCCGTAGCCGAGGCCGTGATAACCACCGGCAAACGCGATGACGCTGGGTTTGCCGGTGGCGAGCAGCGCAGTTTTCAGCGCGGCTTCAACGGCTTCAAAACCGGAATTGGCAAAAATGACTTTGCCGCTTTGCTGCGTTCCATTTGTCGCTTCCCGCTTTTTCCGCGTCCAGCGCTCAAAAGTGATGGCGCTTAATTTTTTTGCGAGCTGCGCCTTGAGTGCGTGCGGATGCACATCACCCATCGCGTGCAGCAAGGTCGCCATTTGCTTTTGGCCGGCGCGGACGACGCGCGGATTCGCGTGACCGGCGGCAGCGACGCCGAACGCGGCGGTCAAATCCAGATATCTCCTGCCGGCTGCGTCCCAGACGTGAACGCCCCGCGCGCGTTTCCAGACCATCGGCCACGAGCCGTCGGGTTCGATGAAGGTGACGTTGCGCGATTCGTAGGCGCGGAGCAGGCGAATGGTTTCTGCGGCTTTCATTTCACACCCCGCGCTGGTCGGGCGGCCAGATGATTTTGTGCTGCTGGATTTGAAAGCGCACCGGCAGCGCGTCGGCAATGATTTTTTCGGCAAGTTCGCGGCGCGAAATCGGCGTGTGACCGGCGGGAACTTTTTTCAGCACGGGATTTTGCTGCTCCGGCGCGAGCGGATGCACCCAGGAAAACAGCACCTGGCATTTCACAACCAAGTCATGCGTGGCGATTTGCGTCTTGGCCCAGAGATAATCTTCGGCGGTGCCGATGACGAACTTGATTTCGTCGGTGGTTTGCAAATGAGTGAGGTTGGAAAAAAGATTCCGTTCCGCCTCGCCGCTGGAGGGACATTTCAAGTCCACGATGCGCCGGACGCGCGGGTCAATTTTGGATATGTCGTGCGCGCCGCTGGTTTCGATCAATACCGAAAAACCGGCATCGCAAAGCTGCTGCATGAGCGGCAGGGAATTTTTCTGGAGCAGCGGTTCGCCGCCGGTTAATTCCACGAGGGGAAGTTTTAAGTTGGAAAACGGTTTGGCCAGTTCGTGCACTTTTTCCAGAATCTCTGCCAGCGACATTTTTTTGCCGGCGGTGAAGGCGTAGGCGGTGTCGCAATACGAACAGCGAAGGTCGCAACCGGTGAGGCGGATGAAAATGCACGGCAGGCCGGCGAAGGTGCTTTCGCCTTGCAGGCTTAAATAGATTTCGTTGACGACGACGGTTGCGGCCACGGCGGCAGTTTAGCGGGTGGTCGGGCAAAATGAAATCTCATTGCGAGGCATGGCGGACAAAATATTTTGCCTGCGGCCGGAAGTGATGTATTTTTTTCGGCATGATGTTCCGTGCATTGATGTTCGCGTTGGTGGCGGGTTTGCTGACGGCGGGCCGCACTTGGGCGGGCGGCAGTGGACTGAACGTAATCGTGGTGGTCAATCAAAACAGCGCGCGTTCGGTGCAACTCGGCAATGATTATTGCGAACTGCGCGCGGTGCCACCGCAAAACTTACTGCGCGTGACGGGCTGGACGGGCGGCGCGATCAATTGGAGTCCGGCACAATTCACGAATTACCTGCTGAATCCGTTGCTGACGATGGTGGCCGCGCGCGGACTGACGAATCAGGCGCAGTTTGTCGTTTTGTCCATGGACATTCCGTATCGGGTGACGGATGGCACGGGCCAGAACAGCACCACTTCGGCGTTGTTTTACGGTTTCAAGACCAACGGCCCGCCGGTGATCGGCATCGCGTCGTGTTCGCTGCCGGACAATTCTTCCAACAGCTACGCCTACACCGAGTTGCCGTTTGCGCAGGCGCCGCCGAACACAGCCGCGACCAATGCGTTTTTGGCAATGCTGTTGACCGATACCAATCTGGCCACCGCCGAAGTCACGTTGCGGCGCGCGGTGGCGGCGGACAGTTCGTTTCCGACCCAAGCGGTTTATCTCGCCAAGACTTCGGACACCGCGCGCAGCGTTCGGTTTGTGGAATTCGACAATGCCGTTTTTGAAAACCAAGTCGCTGGCAACTTTGCCGTGCAACGGCGCGCGACCGGTGCCAGTGCCTTCACGAATCTCTTCGGCATGATGACGGGGCTGGCGGCTTTTTCCTTTAACCCCAATGAATTTCAGCCCGGCGGCATTGGGGACAGCCTGACTTCGTATGGCGGTTACATTTTGGAAAGCAGTTCGGGGCAGACGCCGGCACTCGCTTTTTTGGAGGCCGGTGCGGCCGGCAGCTACGGGACGGTGGTGGAGCCGTGTAATTACACGCAAAAATTTCCCGACCCGGTGGACTATTTTTACCAGACGCGCGGATTTTCGCTGGCGGAAGCCTATTACCAATGTTTACTGAATCCATTTCAAGGCCTGATGGTCGGCGAGCCGCTGGCGGCGCCGTTCGCGCAGCGCGGCAGCGGCGATTGGAGTTCCCTCACGAATGACACGGTGTTGAGCGGGACGGCGCTTTTGAATCCGGTTTTCACTGCGGCCACCAATCATCCACTGGCGCAAGTGGATTTGTTTGTGGACGGAACTTTTTTCCAAACGATGACGAATTTGCCGCTCGCAGCGGGCAATGTGCTAACGGCCACGTTGAATGGGGTGGACGTCAATTATACCGTGCCGCCGAACGCTACGCTGGCAGCGGTCGCAAGTGGTTTGGCGAATGCCTTGAATTTGCAGACTAATCTGACGCAGGTGCTGGCGTTTCCCGTCGGCGACCGGATTGAATTGCAGTCGCTCGCGTTGGCGACGCCCGGCAGCAACGTCACGCTGAGCACCAGCGCCGCCAGCGGCACGGCGATGAATTTATCTAGTCGCCTGATGGCCGCGCGGCCGACTTTTTTAGACAGCGGCGCGGTGGGGTATCAGAATGCGGTGATTTACGGCGCGCCCATCGTGGGCGACTGGCTGCAATTTTCCTTTGTCAAAACGAACGGCACGACCGTGACGCTGGCCGTTACCAACGCTTCGGCGGGTACCAGTATCAACACGCTGGTGCAAAATTTGGTGAATGCGATCAACGCCAGCGTGCCGCTGCAAATGGCCGACGGCTTGATGGCGGCGGATTTTTACACTGGCAGTCTGAATGGCTTGCCGGCTGTACAATTTTCCCTTTACGCCCGCACGCCGGGCTGGGCGGCGGCGCAAATTTTGGCCACCCTGAATTCCTCCACTAACTTGCAAAATCTATCCGTCAGCGCCAGTCCGCTCGCGGACAACGTCAGCGACTTGCGGCCGCGGAATCACCTTTACGTAAGTTCCGGGCAGGACGTGTTGCCGGTGAATTATGCCTGCGACACCACGCGTTTGGCAGATGGCTGGCATCAATTCACCGCCGTGGCCACCGAGGGCACCAGCGTCCAAACCCAGACGCGGGTGACGCGGAATGTTTGGATTCAAAACACCAGCCTGACCGCGACGTTGGCGGGTTCGCCGGCGGGTTCGGCGATTGCGCTCGGGCAGCAATGGCAATTTTCGGTCACGGCCAATGCGACTAATCTCTCCCGGATCGAATTATTCAGCACCGGCGGCTCGGCTGGCGCGGTGACCAATCAAGCCAGCGCCGCGTTTGTGCTGGCCACGACGAATTGGGGCATGGGCCGGCATCCGTTTTATGCGGTGGTCACGGACACCGGCGGGAACCGTTTTCAAACGCCGACACTTTGGTACCGCGTGGTCCCGGCGCTCACGTTTGCCATGACCGGCGGCGGACCGGCGTTGACCTGGCCGGCAACGGTTGGCGGCGAATATGCTTTGCAATCGGCCACGAATTTAGCGAATGGCTTCCAAACCATCGCCACCGTCGTGGCGACCAACTCCACCGTGCAATGGCCGCTCAGCCTCACCGGCAGCGCCGGATTCTATCGCGTCAAACTGGATCCGTGATCAGTGACAACAATCGCAATCGGATTTGGCGGTCGCCGAATGCGCTGCGGTTTTTCCGCCGGCTGCGGCCGCAAAGGCAATTTGGTTCAGGGCAAAAAATTTTCCGATTTTGTAACTGTTAAAAATTGCCGCCGTGATGAAATTTTTCCCGATCTCCACCGCGTGCGGCAACGCATGACCGCGCGCCAGCGTGGCGCAAATCGCGGCGGAATACGTGCAGCCGGTGCCGTGCGTGGACACGCCGCGCACAAATGGCGCGGTCAGGAGCAGTTCTGTTTTGCCGTCCAAAAAAATGTCCAATGCCTCGCAGGAATTTTTTAGGTGGCCGCCTTTCAGCAACACCGCGCAGCCAAATCGGGCCTGAATTTTCCGTGCGGCGGCACGCATTTGCTCCGGCGAACGGATTTTTTGCGCCGCCAAAATTTCCGCCTCGTCCAGATTGGGCGTGACGAGCGCGGCGAGCGGCAGGAGTTTTTCCATCAGTACTTTTTCCGCCGCCGGCTGGAGCAGCCGCGCGCCGCTGGTGGCGACCATCACGGGATCAACGATCAGGTTTAAGTTTTTATTTTTTGGTTTGGCGTGGCGGAAAAAGTCCGCGACGACCGCGATATTTTTCGCCGTGAACAGCATGCCCGTTTTCACCGCTGCCGGCGGCAGTTCGGCAAACACGGCTTCGATCTGCTGGCGCAGCATTTTCGGCGAACACGCTTCCACGCCGAGGACGCGGCGCGGATTTTGCGCGGTCAGGCAGGCGATGGCGCTGGTGCCGTGGACGCCGAGGGCGGCAAAGGTTTTCAAATCGGCTTGGATGCCTGCGCCGCCGCCGCTGTCGGAACCGGCGATGGTGAGCGCGATGGGCAGAGTTTTTCGTTTGGTCATGGCGGCGATGGTTTCAAAGTTTCGGGACAAAATCGAGCAGCGGTCCGCGCGTTTTGCGCAGGAGGATTTCGTTCTGGCCGGCGACGAGAAAATTTTCCAGTTCACCGACTTTTTGGTAGCCGAGGCGGGCGTAAAATTTTTGTGCGCGCCGGTTAAAATCCGAAACGCAGAGAAAAACATTTTTGCTGCGCAGGAAAATTTTGCCCTCGGCGAACTGCATGATTTTTTCGCCGAGCCGGCGGTTTTGGAATTCGGGAAATACGGCCAGCAATTGAATGTAGCCGTCGAACGAGCCGCCGAGATGCAAAATGAGCACGCCGGAAAGTTGGCCGTCGGCGGTGGCCACGAACACTTCGCGCTGCGGGTTCGTCAGGTCTTGGAATAGTTTTTCCGTCGGGATGCCGAGCGTGTGCCACGGGCCGAAGGCCATCAGCCGCGCGGCGCAAGCGCGGGCTTCGGCGGCGTCGCGCAGCGGGCGGAGGGCAAAATCGTTCACGGCTTGAGCATGGCGCAAATTTTTTTTGTGACAACTTTGAACTTTGAACGCGGCGCGGTGAATTTATATTGGGCGCATGGACAAAGAGCAAGTGGCTGGGATTCTGGTGGAGATTGGCGTGCTGTTGGAATTGAAGGGCGAAAACCCCTTCAAGACGCGCGCTTATGCCAACGGCGCACGCATCATCGAAGGTTTGAGTGAGCCGCTGGCAAAAATCGTCGCCGAAAAACGGCTGGGTGAAATCAAAGGTATCGGCGAGGCGCTGGAACAAAAAATCACGGAGCTGGTGGAAACCGGCCAGCTGAAATATTACGAGGAGCTCAAGGCTTCGATTCCACCGGGACTGCTGGAAATGCTGGAGATTTCCGGTCTTGGCCCCAAAAAAATTCAGGCGCTGAATAATAAACTGGGCGTTGATTCGATCGAAAAACTGGAAGCCGCGTGTCAGGCCGGAAAAGTCGCGGAACTGGATGGTTTCGGCGAGAAAACGCAGGCGAACATTTTGGAAGGCATCGTGCTGAAGCGGACTTACGCGAGCAAACATTTATTGAGCGACGCGTGGTTGGCGGCGGAGCCATTGCTGGAAAATTTGCGCCAGCATCCGGACGTGATCCGGTGCAGCACCGCCGGCAGTTTGCGGCGGTTCAAGGAAGTCATCGGCGATATTGATTTGCTGGCATCGTCGAAAAACGCGGCGGCGGTGATTGAATTTTTTGCGTCGCAAGCCGGCATTGTAAAAATTTTGGCGAAAGGCGAAACCAAGGCGAGTGTGATTTTGGAGGGCGGCATTCAATGCGATTTGCGCGTGGTGAGCGACGCGGAGTTTCCATTCGCGTTGGCGTATTTCACCGGCAGCAAGGAACACAACATCGTCATGCGCCAGCGGGCGATCCAGCGTGGCTTGCGGCTGAATGAATACGGTTTGTTCAAGTCGAAAGAGGAAACGCGCGACGCAAAATTGCTGGTGCCGTGCAAAACCGAGGAAGACATTTTCGCCAAGCTGGACTTGGTGTTTGTGCCGCCGGAATTGCGCGAGGACCACGGCGAATTTTCGGCGGCGGAGAAAAATGAATTGCCGAAATTGGTCGAGTGGTCGGACTTGAAAGGCGCGCTGCACAATCACTCGAATTGGAGCGACGGCCACGAAACGCTGGAGGAAATTGCGGAGTTCATGGACGGCCTCGGTTTGGAATATTGGGCGATTACAGACCACTCGAAGGCGTCGTTTCAGGCGAACGGATTGGACGCAACGCGACTGCGGAAACAGATTTTGGAAATTAAAAAGCTGAACGAAAAATTTGCGGATGAAGGCCGCGCGTTCCGGCTGTTGACCGGCAGCGAGGTGGACATTTTGAAGGACCGGCTGGATTTCGATGACGACGTGCTAGCCGAATTGGAAGTGGTTGTGGCCAGCTTGCACGTTCCCAGCAGCAGCGAGGCGGAAAACACGAAACGGCTGATTCGCGCGGCGGAAAATCCGTTGGTTCACATTCTTGGCCATCTGAGCGGGCGGCTGCTGTTGCAGCGGGAGCCGTATCCGGTGAATTTGCCAGCGGTGATTGACGCCTGCGCGGCGACGGGGACGTGGATGGAACTGAATTGCAACCCGCACCGGCTGGATTTGGACTGGCGGCACTGGTTTTACGCCCGGAGCAAGGGGGTGAAGTGTGTGATTAATCCCGACGCTCATCGAAACCAGCAGGCTGGCTATTTGCGACTGGGGGCCGGGGTGGCACGCAAAGGCTGGCTGACGACGGCGGCGGTCGTGAATACGCTGCCGCTGGCGCAACTCCGGCGGGAACTGAGGCGTTGAAGGGTGCCAAAGTCGGCAGGGAGCAAACATTGGCTATTTTTTCATTTTGAACCCCAACCGGCCAAAAAAACCTTTGACGGGCACCTTGCCGGCCTGTATGATTTCAGGCAGTTGGTCGCCGCCGTCTTTTTTGAAAAGCACGGCTTTAGGCCATGGATAAGTCCGCAGTTGGTAGTTGATTCATAATTGTATGAAAAATAAATTTGTCTTCGCTGGGCTGGTGGCTGTAGGAGCTGCTGGACTTCAGAGTGCCATGGCCGAGGGTGCGGACTTGGTTTCCCCCAAGTTTTGGAATGTTTCTGCGTCTTTGCGGGGTTTTTACGACGACAACTACAACATTGCCAACACGGCTTCGATTAAAAAAGGGAGCGCTGGCGGCGAGTTTGAACCGACCCTTTCCATCAATCAACCGTTCCGCCAGACCGACATTAGTTTGCGCTATACTTACGGACTTTACTATTACCAAGATCGGCAGGATGCCAACGTTAATGCATTTGATCAAACCCATCAATTGGATGTTTGGTTGGATCATGCGCTCAATGAGCGTTGGAAAGCCAATGTCCGCGATACGTTCTCGGTGGGCGAGATGCCCGAATTGATTACGCCAAATACCGGAACCACTTATCGTATCAAGGGAGACAACATTTCCAATCATGCGACTACCAGTTTGGACACGGACTGGACGCGCTTGCTGAACACTTCGTTGCATTATGGGAATGGTTATTTTGATTATCAACAAGGGGATAGCGCCGTAGCTGATTTGCTTCCGCTCGGTCCAACATTTACCCTATTGAACAAGCCGGTCGGTGGTGTTTTTACTGCGGGTGGAACCACTGCTGGAACCGGGAAAAGCGCCGGTAACTATGCTGGTACACTTAATCGCGTCGAGCAAAGTGTTGGATTGGATGTGAAGTGGAATGTGCAGTCAGAAACGGTTGCTTTTGTGGGGTATGAGTTTAGTTGGGTTAATTATATTGCGAACGACCCGATTGCGGCATACCGACCAAATTTGGCATCGCCCAGTTATTTTATTTTCCACAGTGCTGATCGTGACAATGTTTCACACTATGCTTATCTGGGCGTTGAGCATTCATTTACCCCCAATTTGAGCGGTACGGTGCGCGGTGGTGCCTCGTTCACGGATAGTTACAATGATCCGCTCAACCCTTCCACCTCGTTCGCGCCGTACGCGGATGTTTCGATTTCTTACACTTACTCGCAGGGAAGTTATGCGCAGTTAGGGTTCACGCACGATATCAATGCCACAGATGTGGCGACGGTTTCTTCGTCGGGTCACTTGACCCAATACACGGAAAGCTCGGTGGTTTACGCCTCGATCAACCACCGCTTCACCCCGGATTTCAGCGGGTCGGTGGTGGGGCGCTGCCAGTATTCCACCTACGTCGGTGGTACGGCGGATAATCAGACAGACGAAGATTACAGCTTGGGTGTCAACCTGCGTTATCAAATCAACCGCCATTTCTCGGTGGAAACGGGTTACAACTACGATGATTTGATTGCGACCTCAGTCTTGGCTGGTCGGAGCTATCAGCGCAACCGCGTTTATCTTGGTTTGGGGGCAAATTTTTGAAATCGCCAGCGGGAGTCTTTTTTACGCCACGGTTTGAACCCTTTGTTGGGAGCCGGGTCTAATTCAGGCTCCCTTTTTATTTTTCGATATGGATCAAGTCAAAACTCCCACCCCGCCGGAAGCACGGTTGCATTTTCTGGATTACTGGCGGGTGATTCGCATTCGCAAGGCGATCATCATCACCGTTTTTCTCATCACCGCCATCATTGCCACGGCGGTAACGTTCATCTTGCCCGAATCCTATGCCAGCACGGCACGCATCAAGGTGGAGGCGGATGGCGTGGACATGGGTGGCGTAGGTGACGCCATGGTCATTCGGGATAATGAATACAATCCTTATTTCATTCAGACCACTTTTGAAATCATGCAGTCGCAGGTGGTGTTGAGCAATGTCGTTTCGGCAAAAAACCTCAACGTGGAATGGGGTAAAAAATATTTCAACGGCGAGACGCTCAAGACGTCTGAAACGATGGAAATCTTGAAGAGCCGCATGAGCCTTTCGCCGGTGCGCAATACCAAGCTGATTTCGATCACGGTTTACAGCGATGACAAGAACGAAGCGGCCGACATCGCCAATGCCATTGCCGAGGCCTACAAAAATTATCGTTTGGATTCGCGCAAACAGGTGACTTCTCGGGGGTTGATTACTTTGGAGGAACAGTTCACCAATTTGGAACAGGAAATTCAGGTGGTGCAATCAAATGTTGACCAACTCCGGAAAAAGCTCGAAATCAACGATCAAGCCGAAGCTCTCGGACCGACGCCCGGTCTGACGCCGGCCGCGCTGCAGCGTTATCATGAACAAATGATTGAGCAGCAACAGGAATACAAAGCTTTGGACGGCCGGTTGACGCTGCTTAAGGCTTATGACAAGGTTCAACTCCGCGACATTTTGCCGACGGTTGTTCCCGACGGACGGCTTTCCGAATTGCTGGGCAAACTTAGCGAGTCGCAGCAGAAAATGGTCACCATGACCAATGATTTTGCCAGCACGAACTACGCCGTGATACGCATTCAATCTTTGATTGATGAACTGAACGGCGAGATTGACAAGCGCGTTGCCGGCATCCTCATCGGGCTTGAAAGCGAAGTGAACCAGAAGAAAGCCGCGCTGGAATCCCTCACCCAAACGGTGGAGGAAACCAAACAGAAAGACATGACCGAAGCGGTGAAAAATCAACCGTATTACGAGTTGAAACGTAAGCTCACGGACATGCAGGATTTGCACAAGTTGGTTTATTCCAAAATCGAAGCCGAAAAGCTCAACTCGGAAATGCCCAAGACCCAGATGGTGCAGGTCACCGACTATGCCGAACCCGGCAAGACGCCTGTCAAACCCAATAAGACCGTCAACATCGCGCTCGGCTTGCTGTTCGGCCTCATCATCGGCCTCGGCCTCGCTTTCTTCATCGAATATCTCGACACCAGCGTCAAGACGATTGACGATGTGGAACGCACGTTCCAAGCGCCCGTGCTGGGGGTTATTCCGCAGAACATCGGTTATCTTTTGGATGAAGGTGCGGAAAGCAAACACGCCGAAGCTTACCGGGTGTTGCGCACCAATCTACTGTTCTCTCGCAAAGACGAAAAACTGAATACCATCGTCGTGGTCAGTGCCGGTGCCGGTGAAGGCAAATCCACCACCACCATCAATCTCTCCACCGTGTTCGCTCAGGCCGGCAATCGCGTGCTTATTGTGGACTCCGACTTGCGCCGTCCCACGCTGCACAAATTGTTCAAGGTCACGAACAACCTCGGTCTCACCAACTACCTGCTCAAGCAGAACACATTGGCGGAAATCGTGCAGACCACGCCCGTCCCCGGTTTGGATTTCATGGCCAGCGGTAAACTGCCCAATAGCTCAATGGGTATTCTCGGTTCCGCGCAGATGAAGGAAATGGTTTCGGAACTCAAACAGCGCTACGACTTCATTTTCTTTGATTCACCGCCCATTCTCGGGGTGAGCGACGCCTCCGTTCTGGCCAGCGAAGTGGACCTCGTCATGCAGGTCATTCAGTACCGCCGTTATCCGCAACCGATGACCATCCGCGCTAAGCAGATGATCGAAAAAGTCGGCGGCAATCTCGTGGGTATCGTGCTGAACAACATCAACATGTCGCAGGACGAAGGCTACTATTACTACAGCGGCTACTATCACGATTATTATTATTCCCGTAATCCGAGCGAGCAGGAAGCCGAAGCCAAAGCCGAAGCCGGTTTGGCGGCGAATCCCGGCGATACCGAGATCAAACAAAAATATTAATTCCCAGCCGCTTCGTTTTGCTAACTATTTGCCAATGAAATCAAGATTATCTCCGCTCCTCCTGTTGCTCGCGTTGTTCACGCTGGGATTAGTTGGCTGCGCTTCGACCAATAATAGCGGCGTCATGAACGCTCCGACGGATCAGATGGAAACCAACGCCGTTGCGCGCCTGCACGTCGGTGACACGGTGACCGTCGTCTATTCCGGCCTGCCGCCCGAAGGCGCCATTGAACCGCACGAAGAGCCGATCAAAGAAGACGGCACCATCACCTTGCCCGATATTGGCCACGTCAAGGCCGCCGGCAAAACCTCCGGTGAATTGCAGGACATCATTCACAACCTGTATGTGCCCAGCTTGTACCGCCATCTCACCATCACGGTGAAAACCACCGGCCAGCGCGTTTATTATGTTCGCGGCGAAGTTAAAGCCCCGGGTCGGCAGGAATACGTCGGCCAAATTACCGTGACCAAAGCCATTACCTCCGTCGGCGATTTCACCGATTACGCGAATCGCCACAAAGTCTGGCTCACGCGTTCCAACGGCCAGCGCTTTAAGCTCGATTGCGTGGCCATCCTCGACGGCGAACAGCCCGATCCCCCGGTTTTCCCCGGCGACCAGATCGAAGTCACGCGCCGTCTGTTCTGATGGTTCAGCTCCACATTCTTTCCGGTAAAATGGCGGGCGATCTTCCGGTCGTCCGCCGTTTTCCTTTTCGCATCGGTCGCGCGCCGGAGAATGATCTGGCGCTCGCCGAGGATGGCGTGTGGGACCAGCACCTCACTTTGGAATTTCAAAAAAATGACGGCATCCTGCTCCGCACGGCGCCGGAAGCGTTTGCCACCGTCAACGATCAGCCGCAAACCTCCGTGCGGCTGCGCAATGGCGACCTCATCTCCTTCGGTTCCGCCAAGCTCCAGTTCTGGCTCGCGCCTGCGCCACGGCGGAGTTTGCCGGCGCGGGAAATGATCGTCTGGACCATTCTGGCGCTCGTCACCCTTGGCCAAATGGCGCTGCTTTTTTGGTTACACAGTTGAAATTTGCGGGTGGCCCAGGCTTTGGCGCGAACCGGCAACTTGCAACCCTTATCCGCTCAATGCCGGAAATGCCGCGCGCCGGTGAATGCCATCGCCATGCCGCGCGCGTCCGCGGCTGCGATGACTTCTGCGTCCTTCACCGAACCGCCGGGTTGAATTGCCGCCGTTGCGCCGGCCTCTGCGGCGGCGATGAGTCCGTCGGGAAACGGGAAGAACGCGTCGCTGCACACCACGCTGCCCGCGAGTGGCAGTTTCGCTTCGCCGGCTTTCCACACGGCGATGCGGCTGGAATCCACACGGCTCATCTGGCCCGCGCCGGTGCCGAGCGTGCGGCCTTCGCCGACGTAAAGAATCGCGTTGGATTTCAAGTGCTTCACCACGCGCCAGCCGAAGAGCATCGCTTTCAATTCCGCTGCCGTCGGCTGCCGTTTCGTGACGATCTTCAAGTCCGCTGCCGTCGTCACTTTCAAATCGCGCTGCTGGAGTAAGAACGAATCCGCGCCGACGCTGCGCACGTCCCACGGGGTGGCGGAGAGCGGGCATTTCTGGATTTGCAGCAGCCGGAGATTTTTTTTCTTCTGCAAGATCGCCAGCGCCTCGGCGGAAAATTCCGGCGCCACGATGACTTCGCTGAAAATTTCCGCAATCGCTTCCGCCACCGCGCCGTCGAGCGTTTGGTTCACCGCGATGATCCCGCCGAACGGCGCTTGCTTGTCCGTGGCGAACGCCCGGTCCCACGCTTCGCGCAGGTTCGCGCCCTGACCGACGCCGCACGGATTTGTATGTTTCAAAATCGCCAGCGTCGGCCCGTCGTTGCGGAATTCCGCGATGAGCGCGGTCGCGGCCGTGAGATCCAAAATGTTGTTGTAGGAAAGTTCTTTGCCGTGAAGCTGTTTGAAATACTCGGAAAACTTGCCGTAGAGCGCGGCGGTCTGGTGCGGATTCTCACCGTAACGCAAGGGCTGCGCCAGCGGCGCGGAAAGCGTCAGGGACGCGGGCAATAGCGTTTTGTCGGTGGCAAATTCCTTTTGCAAATGCGCCGCAATCGCCGCGTCGTAGGCCGCCGTGCGCGCGTACACTTTTGCGCACAACTGGCGGCGCAATTCCAACGTGGTGTTGCCGCTTTCGGCAATCTGTTTCGCCACTGCGGCGTAATCCGCCGGGTCCACGATCACCGTGACGCTGTCATGATTCTTCGCGGCGCTGCGCAGCATGGACGGGCCGCCGATGTCAATGTTCTCGATGGCGTCGTGCAGCGTCACGTCCGGCTTGGCGACCGTTGCTTCAAACGGATAGAGATTCACGACCACGAGATCAATCGGCTGGATGGCGTGCTGTTTCACCGCCGCCTCGTGCGCCGCGTTGCCGCGAATGTACAGCAGTCCGCCGTGGACGAGCGGGTGCAGTGTCTTCACGCGGCCATCGAGCATTTCGGGAAACCCGGTGTGTTCGCTGATGTCTTTGACGGCGAGGCCGGCGTCGCGGAGGGCTTTGGCGGTGCCGCCGGTGGAGATGAGTTCCACGCCGTGGGCGGCGAGGGTTTGGGCGAAAGCCACGAGGCCGGCTTTGTCGGAAACGGAGAGGAGCGCGCGTTGAATTTTCACGCGCTTAAAAATCCACGAAACCCGCCCGCATCGCAATCGGCAAATGAACCGGCGCGCGGAAAATTTTTGGTCCGCCCCGGCCCCGCCCCGGCTCCACCGGGAACCACCCCAGCCTACGCGGGAACGCCGCCGGTGCCAGCGGGAAGCGCCCCGGACGAGTCGGGAAAGGCGGCGGCCGGAGCGGGAACGACCGCGATTGCGTCGGGGAGGGCGCTGGCAGATTCGGGAAGCCCGTCGGAACGGGCGGGAACGGCCTCGGCCGGAACGGGAAGGCCGGCGGAGGATTCGGGAAGCGCGCCGGACCAGGTTGGAAGGCCGACGGCGGAGCGGGAACCGCCTCGGATTTGGCGGGAACGGGTGCGAAAGAATCGGGAAGGGCGTTGGAAAAGTCGGGAAGGAGCGCGGAACGGCCGGGGAGGCCGTTGGCCGAGCGGGAACGGCGACGATTTGGTCGGGAAGCCCGCCGGCCGCACTGGGAAGGGCGACGGAATCGGCGGGAAGCGCTTCGGGAGGGGCGGGAAGGCCGCTGATTTCATCGGGAACGGCGACGGACGATAGTGGAAGGGCGAAAATGGGTCGGGAAGGGCCGCAAAACGGCGGGAACGACGAAAAAAGAGCGGGAACGCCCTCGGAAAGCCGGGAACGGCGTCGGCAGGACGGGAAGTGATTCGGATAATCCACCGTCAGCGTGTATCCGAAAGCGCCGTCGCCGCTCCGCTCTGCCGGCGCAGTCCAAGACGGCCCCGGCGGATGGGAAAAAATCAGGTGGCGGGCAACGCCTGCCGGCGACGTCTTGGACTGCGGTGGCAAGCGCAGCGCGACACCGCTTTCGCCCGGGCAAAATATCATCGAAAAGTCGCCATTGAGGGCTGCGGCCCCCTCATCCCTGCCTTCTCCCCCAAGGGGGAGAAGGTGCCCAGAGGGCGGATGAGGGGGCCGCAGCCGATTCTGTGCAAGGTCGGAATGAAACCATACGGCAAGGCCCGTTCAACGCCCGCACCGAGCTTATTGTCGCCGGGAAATTTGTTCGTTGCGATGATGTCTTCGTTGCTTGGCCGGTTTGCAAAAGCCGCCTTAGGTGAATCCGATGCCCCCTCATCCCCGCCTTCTCCCCCAAGGGGGAGAAGGTGCCCGCAGGGCGGATGAGGGGGCCGCACCCGATTCTGTGCAAGGTCGGAATGAAACCATACGGCAAAGCCCGTTCTCCGCCCCAGCGTTTTCCCCGCTAGGTGTCCAGCGGGCTTTTCACCCCCAGCCCCGGCTTTTTCATCACATGCGTATAAATCTGCGTCGTGCTCACATCCTTATGCCCGAGCAAATCCTGCACTGTCCGGATGTCATAGCCCGCCTCCAGCAGATGCGTCGCGAAGGAATGCCGCAACGTGTGGCAAGAGGCCGGTTTGGTGATCTTGCTCAAGCGCAAGCCCGCCTTCACCGCCCGCTGCAACCCCGTCTCCTGCACGTGATGCCGCCGCATTTTGCCTGAACGCGGATCCCGCGACCGCGAGCGTGAAGGAAACACCCATTGCCAGTTCCATTCGCGCGGTGCCTTGGGATATTTTCGCGCCAAGGCCTCGGGCAGATACACCTCACCGTAACCCTCGCGCACATCGTCCTCCCATAACAGCCTGACCCGCATCAAATGCTTCTGAAGGTCGGCTCGCAGTGTCTCCGGCAACAGGGTCACCCGATCCTTGTCCCCCTTGCCACCGCGCACGATGATTTGATTCCGCTCAAAGTCAATGTCTTGCACTCGCAACCGCAGCAATTCCATCAACCGCATTCCCGTCCCATAAAGCAACTGTGCCATCAACCGCCACGTTCCCGTCAACGCCGAAAACAAACGCAGCGTTTCCGGCTGAGCCAACACCACCGGCACGCGCCGGCGCTTGCTCGCCAGCAGAAATTCACCCACATCCCCCAGGTCCACTCCCAGCACCTGCGTATACAAAAACGAGACGGCATTTAACGCTTGATTCTGCGTTCCGGCTGCCACATGTTCGCCGTTAGCCAGATGATTGAGGAACGCCACCACATCGGACGGGCCCAGCTCACGGGGATGAATCCACGTTCCCTTTGCGTCCCGGTGAAACTTCAGAAAGCGGCGCACCCACTGCCCATAAGCCTCCTCCGTCCGCAAACTGTAATGTTTCACCCGCAGCACTTCCCGCAACTGGTCCAACAACTTGGACTTGGGGTTGGCGATCACGAACGCAGCCTTTGTCGGGAACGTTTTCAGGGTCATAATTTCACAATCTGTAACAATCACCGGCACAAACGCAATCAAAACCCGACCCTGGCCGGTCGGCAATATCCGGCGTTTTCGCTGCCGAATATCTGTTAGGCCACACTACACGCACTGAAAATATGGAGACATTTGAGATAGTCATATCAACCACCAGCAAAGAGATGGCTGACGAGTTACTTTCAGCGCAAGTCGCCGGCTTGAAGCAGAGCGAGGCCATTCTGAAGGTTTTCGACCCAGTTAGGTTTTACCACATAAGCGTTGAGGCTGTTTCTGGTATCGTTTCAGTTGGCACACTTGCGTCATGGATTTACACGGCGATTAAGAAGCACAAACCAGACACCACAAAAGTTGAGCAGATTATTATCCAAAACAATCAGACGCATATTGAGGTGGTCATCAACCAAGTAGTCAATGGACAGAAGAAGCCGCAGCGCACTAAAAAGGGCAAGAAGCATGAGTGATTTTACCGTGTGG
>TBL_comb47_HYPODRAFT_10001657_pt1 | contig 28690 bp, 29 predicted proteins | sample TroBogypolimnion_40_FD_10682 | JGI IMG/M metagenome (IMG submission 10682) | reverse complement strand
AATCAACACTACTTGATGTAGTATAATTTATATTATTTTTAGTATCTTTAATGACAAAAGTTCTTTTATTTTCTGGTTCTTGTTCTCTCACATAATAAGCTAGCCAGTTGCCTTGCTTGGAATAAGTTAGTCTGCCTCCTTTACTATCTAATAATTCTTTTTTGATTGTAGGATTTAGAGTTGGTGCTATATATTTTCCTAACACTGTTTTTTTTGTTGCTGTACATTTGTAATTTATAGTATTACAAATGTAATTATTTTTTTTACCTATTCCATAATATTGTATTAATACATCATTAGCTTTATATCCTAATATACTTCCGTATCGTATATCGACAGCTTCTGTTTTGTTTATGAAAGAAAAAAAGATAAGAATTATAAAAATGTATTTGAGTTTAACCATATCTCTATAGTATAATAGATTCATGGATAATACAAAAAAGGGGAGAGAACTTGTTTTTGTTCAGATTTTATATCTGTATGTTATTCCGACACTTCTTTTGTATTTCAAGGTTCTTCCTGGTGATTTTCGTTTCGCAATGCTTATAATAGTAGTATTGTTGCTTTTGGGTATCGTCAGACATGATCATTGGACTTTTTGTGATATGGGAATAAGAAGAGGATTTATGAGTGATATTATTCCATATACATTATTTACAGCAGGTGGAGTTTTCTTTTTGGTATGGTTGGCGCAAGTGGTTCCACATAGTCCATTTTTAGAATGGTGGGAGAATGCAAAGTTTCTTCTATTATTCATACCATTAAGTGTCTTACAAGAAATAATATTTAGAGGCATATTGATGAATATGCTGGAGAGGACATTTACGAGCCCCATCTTTATAATTACTATTAATGCTGTTGTTTTTGCCATGATGCATGTGATATATCTCAATTCTATCTTTGTACTGCCTATGACATTTATCGCTGGTATTGGTTTTGCTTGGATGTACTATCAATATAAGAATCTTCCCTTGATTTCAATTTCTCATACAATACTTAACTTTGTAGCTATGATACTTGGATTTTTTATTATTAGATAAATATAACTTTCAATAATAAAATGCCCCATAAGGGGCATTTTATTATTGAAAGTTTTTCCACATCATGGATTCTTTTGGTTGTTTGTCCTGGTGGCTATATTTGGCACTTACTTTCTTGTCATACATCCTTTCTACTTCTCCTTCTACTACATAATATATAAGCTGACCTATAGGCATTCCTGGATATATTCGTACAGGAATGCTTGTTGATATTTCTAATGTCCAAAATCCGCAGAATCCGACATCTCCTTTTCCTGCTGTAGCATGTATATCTATACCTAGTCTTCCTGTTGAAGATTTACCTTCCAAGAATGGAACATGTTTATGGCTTTCAGTATATTCGAGGGTTGAACCTAAATATAATTCTCCTGGATTAAGTACAAAGCCATCTTCTGGGATTTCAAAGTGTTTGATTTCATTGTGTTTTTTTGCATCTATTTGTTTATCTACGTATTGAGCGAAATGTTTACTAAGATGAACATCATAAGAATTGCCTCCCATATTATTTACATCAAATGGCGTTATAACTATTTCTCCGCTATCTATTTTTTCTAAAATCTTTTTATCAGATAAAATCATATTACAAGTTTATCATATTTAATTTATTTGCCAATTTTTTCATATATTACAAAATTGCAGTCATATACATTCTTCTCATCTTTCTCATGTTTATCTTCAGATACTATTTTCCATTTATTCATATCTATAGCAGGGAATAGAGTATCAGCATCAGGGAAGTTTGCATCGACATGTGTTATATATAGTCTATCTGTTTTGTCTATAAAAAGTTTATATATCTGACCTCCACCTATGATGAAAGCTTCCTCTGTCTTTCCCATTGTCTCATTTAATTCTTTCTCTAGATCTTCTATTGAATAATATACTTCTATACCTTCTCTTTTAAATTCTTTATCGAGAGTGAGTATTATATTCCTTCTGTTGGGAAGGGGTTTACCAGGTTTGCCATCTGGACTAACACCTAGAGATTCAAATGTTCTTTGTCCCATAATAACAGGATGGCCACTTGTTGTTTCTCGGAAATGTTTCATATCTATTGGTAAATTCCAAAGAAGCTCATTCTTCCTTCCTATTTCATTATTATTTGCGATGGCTGAGATTATAGATAGAATCATAGATTTATATTGCTATTTCAAATGGAATTTTGTCGTAGCTTTGGTAATTTAATAACTTAGTATCTTCTGCGTGCCAATCAAAAATAGATTTCCAATTTTCTGTTTCGATGATTGGAAGAGGAAATTTTTCTGGATCTCTAGTCAATTGTTCTTTAGCTCCGTCAATATGATTTTCAAAAATATGAACATCAGCTAAAAATCCAACAAGCTTTCCTTCTTTTAATCCTGTTTCTTTTGCAAGTAAATGAAGTAGTAGAGCGTAACTTGCGATGTTAAAGGGGAGACCAAGCATCGTATCTACAGATCTTTGGTTCCATAGAAGATTTAGTTCTCCGTCTATTGTTGTAACTTGAAATGCATAATGACATGGAGGTAATCCCATTTCTCCAAATTGTAGTGGGTTCCATGCACTGACTATCATACGTCTATCTCTCGGATTTGTTTTAATTGTTTCAACTACTTTTTTTAGTTGATCTATACCTTGTCCTGTGTAGTCTGTATCGTAACTGGTATATGGAGCATTAAAATGTCTCCATTGAAAACCATATATGGGTCCAAGGTCACGCTCTTCTAACATTCTTTTTTTAGATTCTTCATCGTGTCCATAAGGAGCCTTTTGAGGTTTTGCCCATTCATCCCAAATATGATTATTGTGATCTTGTAGCCACTTTTTATCTGTTATCCCATTTATAAAAAATTCTAATTCATTTGCTATTAGACGGAATGGTACTTTTTTAGTAGTTAATAAGGGAAAACCTTTTGACATATCATGCTCAAATATAGCTCCAGCTATAGTGTAGGCAGGTGTGCCTTGTCTAGTAGAAACCTTTTTGCCTTCTTTTAATATTTTTTCAACTATATCTAAATAAGTTCTCATAGGATTATTATACCCTGTGGTGTAATTTTAACAACTTTTGCTGTGTCATGTAATTGTGCTAAAATTAGCTCATTAACAATCTAATTATCGTCGCGCCAAGCGGACGATTGCGCGACATGATTTCGCGAAATCATATGAAAGATAAACAAATTGAAAAACTTATTAAGGAGGAAGAAAAGAGACAGAAAAGCGTTGTGAATTTGATAGCTTCAGAAAACATTGTTTCTGACGATGTTCTAAAAGCTTTAGGATCAAAACTAACAAATAAGTATGCCGAGGGTTATCCAGGAAGAAGATACTATGGTGGGAATCAGGTTGTAGACCAGGTTGAGAACTTAGCTATATCTCGTGCTTTGAAACTTTTCAAGCTTAAAACAGTTGATTGGCATGTGAATGTTCAGCTCCTTTCAGGCTCTCCTGCAAACTTTGCACTTTATTCAGCACTTGTTCCAGTTGGTGGAAAGATCATGGGTATGAAGCTTTCATCCGGAGGGCATCTTACTCATGGATACCCAGGCTCAATGACAGGTAAACTTTGGAAGCCAGTGCAATTCGAACTTGATAAGAATACTGAAGTCATAGACTATGATGCAATCAAAAAAATTGCCATAGAAGAAAAGCCAAATATTATAGTTGCAGGCTTTACGGCATATCCTCGCGTTGTAGATTTTAAAAAGTTTAGAGAGATTGCTGATGCATGCGGAGCAATACTTCATGTAGATATGTCACACTTTGCAGGACTTGTCGCAGGGGGAGCATATCCGTCACCATTCCCTTATGCAGACTCTGTCATGACCACTACTCACAAGTCACTTCGTGGTCCAAGACATGCAATTTTATTTGTAAAAAAAGATGCACGAGAATTCGATAAGAAGCTAGACAAGATGGTTATACCAGGACTCTTTGGTGGTCCTCACGAGAATACTATTGCCGCCGCCGCTGTCGCATTCCTCGAAGCTTCAAAACCAGAATTTAAAAAGTATGCAAAGCAAGTCGTGAAGAATGCAAGAGTTCTAGCCAAAGAATTACAAAAGCTCGGATGGCATATCATCTCAGGAGGTACAGATTCACATCTTATACTTGTAGACACATGGATGGATGGTTCGGGTATATCTGGCAAGGATGCAAGTATAAAGCTTGAGAAGGAAGGAATCATTGTGAATATGAATACCATCCCAGGTGATCCACGAGGGCCTATGGATCCATCAGGAATTCGTCTAGGTACATGCGCAGAAACAACTCGCGGAAAGAAAGAGGCAGATATGGTGAAATTAGCAGCAAGAATGAATAAGATTTTAAGAAGTAAATAAAAATGACGGATTTAAGCAAAGACATACAAGTTTGTGTAGGGGTTATGATTTTCAAAGAAGGGAAAGTTCTTCTAGGTAAAAGGAGTGGAAAACATGCACCAGGGGAATATTCTTTTCCTGGAGGAAGGGTAGACTATATGGAAAGTTTTGAAGATGCGGTAAGAAGAGAAACAGAAGAAGAGTCTGGAATAAAAATTAAAAATATTAAATTTCAATGTTTGGCAAATATAGATAGATACTCTTATAGACATGATGTACTTACTGGACTTGTGGCAGAGTGGGATGAAGGTGTTGAGAGAACCGATCCAGATGAAAGGATAGGTGATTGGCATTGGTATTCTTTAGAAGAATTACCTCAACCTATATTTTTACCAACAGCAATTTTAATTGATTCATATAAAACAGGAAAAAATTATTATGATAAAGAATAAAAAACAAAAAATAAAAAGTAAAGATACAGTAGCTTGGTTTGATGAAATAATGGGAGAATGTTTAAAAATTCTTGAATCTAAAAATAAAGAATATGGGGCAAGTGTTTGTAAATACAGACCATCTTCTTTTACTGATAGAATTCTAACTAAGCTCTCAAGAGTAAAATCCGTACAAGAGAAAAAATCAAATTTAGTAGGTGAATCAATCGAAGAAACTCTTACTCATACCATAAATTATGTTTTATTTAGAATTTGGAGATTAGAAGAAACGAAAAATGTCAAAGAAATTAATTTAAAAAAAATTCATAAAATTATTTTAGAGACTAGAAATGTTTTGGAGAAGAAAAATCATGACTACGGAGAATCATGGAGAGATATGAGAATATCATCTATTGTTGATGAATCTCTAGTTAAAATTTCTAGAATTATTGAAATGGAAAATACAATAAATAAAGATGGAAAAATGGCAGAAAAATTAGATAAAAAGATTCTTGATTCTCTTTACGATATTACAAACTATTTGATATTTGCTATTATTCACATTAAAGAAGGAAAGAATCCAATGCAGTAATTTATGAAAATCAAAATTAAGAAATTAAAAGAGGGAGCTAAATTGCCTACGTATCATCATCCTGGAGATGTAGGTATGGATGTATATGCTATGGAGACTCATACTATCGAGCCAGGCGGACATCACTTCTTTTGGCATGGATTCGCTATGGAGTTTCCTATAGGCTATGCTGCTATTGTGAAAGACAAGAGCAGTATCTCAAAGGCAGGGTTGCACTCTATGGGGGGAGTTTTCGATGCTGGATATAGAGGTGAATATAATACTCATCTAGTGAATTTATCAGATAAGCCTTATACTGTAGAAGAAGGTGATAAAGTAGCTCAAGTTGTGGTTTTTCCTGTAGCTATTGCAGAATTGGAAGTTACTGATATATTAAGTGAGTCAGCAAGGGGTGAAGGAGCATTCGGTAGTACAGGTAAGAAATAATTAAGATGAAAGAAAAAATTCAGGAACAAATTATAAAAGTACTTAAAACTCTAGATATAAAAGAGGTTAATTTTTCTGTTGAGCATCCAACTGATTTTAAGAATGGGGACTATTCTACGAATGTAGCTATGGTTTGCGCTAAACAATTAAAAACTAATCCGAGGGATTTAGCTGAGAAAATTAAAATAGAATTGGAGAAAGATTTAATAAAAGAAATTTTTAAAATTGAAGTTGCTGGGGCAGGATTTATAAACTTTTATTTATCACGAGAATTTTTTACAGAAAGTGTAAGTAAAATTCTAAATGAAAAAGATAATTGGGGGAAAAACGATTTACTCTCAGGTAAAAAAGTTATGGTTGAATATACAGATCCAAATCCTTTTAAGCCTTTTCATATTGGACATTTGATGGCTAATGCCATAGGTGAGTCTGTATCGAGAATAGTAGAATTTTCAGGAGCAAAGACTATTCGTGCCAATTATCAAGGAGATGTAGGTCCTCATGTTGCAAAAGCTATATATGGAATTTTGAATTCCAAAGAATATTCGGAAGTTGGACTTCCGAATATAACTGTTTCTGTTTCAGAAGTGGCAAATTGGATTGGAAAATGTTATTCAGATGGGAGTAACTTTTATGATACAGATGAAAATATAAAAAAAGAGATTGAAATAATAAATAAAGCCGTATACGACAAGAGTGATGATAAGATAAATAAAATATATGAATGGGGAAGATCTATAACACTTGAGGCATTTGAAGAGATATATAAATTACTTGGAACAAAATTTGAGTATTACTTTTTTGAAAGTGATATGGCTAAAATCGGAGAAAAGATTGTAAAAGAAAATGTCCCTAAGGTGTTTACTGAATCAGATGGAGCTATAGTTTTTCATGGAGAAGAATATGACAAGAAACTTCATACTAGAGTTTTTATCAATTCTCAAGGGCTTCCTACTTACGAGACAAAAGAGATAGGACTTACAATAACCAAATTTGAAAAAGAAAATCCTGATATTTCCATTATTACTACAGCCATAGAGCAAGCTGAATACATGAAAGTTGTTCAGAAGGCAATTTCGATAATGCATCCTGATTTAGAATCTAGGATGAAGCATATAACTCATGGCATGATGAAGCTCTCAACAGGCAAGATGTCTTCAAGGAAAGGCAATGTCATAACGGGTGAGTCACTTCTTCGTGATTCTATGGATATAGTATTAGAAAAAATGAAAGAGAGAGAAATTTCTGAAGAAGAGAAGAAGAGGATTTCAGAAATAGTAGGAGTCTCTGCTCTAAAATATTCAATACTAAGATCTTCGCTAGGATCAGACATCATATATGATTTCGAGAAGTCTATTTCTTTTGATGGAGACTCAGGTCCATACTTGCAGTATACTTCTGTTCGAGCAAATTCGATTCTTAAAAAGGCAGAAAATATTAATACGAATGGGAAAAATGAAATTCCTGAAAATATAACTGAACTAGAAAAAATACTTTACAAATTCCCCGAAGTTGTCATTTATTCATACAATGAATTACAGCCTCACCATGTAGCTACTTATCTTATAGAGCTTGCGAGCGCCTTCAATACATTCTATGGAAATACTCAAATACTTGTAGGTGAAAATAAGTATATGTCTTACCATTTGAATCTCATAAAAGCTTTCAATCAGACGATGAAAAATGGTCTATGGCTTTTGGGAATTGAAGTTCCTAAGAGGATGTAGAAAATTAGTTTCTAGTAAATAGGTTCTAGTGGCTAGATAAAAACAATGAATTCTCAATCAAAAAACTGCCAGAATTGTAAAAAAGATTTTATTATAGAATCTGATGATTTTTCTTTTTATGAGAAGATTGGAGTTGATATTCCTAAAATGTGTCCAGACTGCAGAGCACAACTTCGTCTAAGTTTTCGAAACGAAAGGGCTTTTTATAAAAGAAAATGTGATAAATGTGAGAAGGATGTTGTCTCTATGTATTCACCTAGTAAGCCTTTCAAAGTTTATTGTTATAATTGCTGGTTTTCTGATGATTGGGGAGGGGAAGATTTTGGGTTGGATTACAATCCAGAAATATCATTTTTTGAACAATTTGAAAAGCTATGGAAAAGTGTTCCAAAAGTCTCACTTATCTATATGCGAAGCCCTGGAAGTGAGTACACAAATATCTCTGCTGATAACAAGAACTGTTATTTTATAGTTGAATCTTCAAATAACGAAGATGCTATTCATTCATACTGGATTCAGGAATGTCGAGATGTTGTAGATACTTCCTTCGCTTCAAAATGTGAACTCACTTATGATAGTGATGATTGTTATAATTCTTACAAGCTTTTGTATAGTAGAGGATGTCATGATTGTGCTACAAGTTATTTCTTAACAGACAGCAAAGGGTGTACTGATTGTATTGGATCAATAAATTTAAGAAATAAAAGTAATTATATTTTTAACGAACCGTATAGCAAAGAAGAATACGAGAAAATTAAGAAAGAGTTAATGCTAGATAAATACTCAGGTATTGAGATGTTTAGAGAAAAATACGAAGACTTTTTATTGAGACAGCCTCGTAAATTTGCTGAAATTGTTCAAGCTGTAAATTCTACTGGTTCATATATGAAGAATACGAAGAATTGTAAAGCGTGTTTCCATTGCTACGAAGCTGAAGATAATAAATATGGTGTACATATATGGAGAAATGCCAAAGATACAATGGACTGTGATACCGCAGGTAGAAATGTTTCTCTTATTTATAATTCTATAAATGCTGGGATCGATAATTCAAATTTAGTTTGTGATGCTTTATGTTGGACCTGCTCAAATGTTGCATATTCTATGTATTGTTTCAATTCAAATAATTGTTTTGGTTGTGTTGGTTTAAGAAAAAAGAATTATTGCATTTTAAATAAACAATATAGAAAAGAAGAATATGAAGATATTGTAAATAAAATAAAAAATGAACTAAAGGACAAGGTGTTATATGGTCAGTTTTTTGATAAAAATTTATCTTGTTTCGGATACAATGAGACTCCAGCAAATGAACAGTTTCCTCTCTCAAAAGAAGAGGCGATAGATCAAGGTTTTAAATGGGAAGACACTTCTCGTGGTACTTTTGGAAAAGAAACAATGAAAATAATAGAAATGCCAGAAAGTTTTTCCGATATAGATTTTGATGCAACAAAAGAAGTATATATATGTAGATTTTGTGATAAAAATTATAAAGTGATTCCTAGTGAACTTTTATTTTATAAGAAATTAAATATTCCACTACCTCGTTCATGTCCTGATTGTAGGCATTATAAAAGAATAGAATCTCGTGGTCCAAATAAACTCTGGCATCGTTCTTGCATGAAAGATGGTTGTTCAAACAAATTTGAAACTACATATTCTCCAGAACAACCAGAAATAGTTTATTGCGAGAAGTGTTACCAAGATGAAGTAATTTAATTAATAATTATAATGAAAGAGGAAATAAAAAACTGCCAGAATTGTAAAAAAGATTTTATTATAGAATCTGATGATTCTTCTTTTTATGAAAAGATAAAAGTTCCAGCTCCTACATGGTGTCCAGAGTGTAGAATGATAAGAAGGTTATCATTCTCGAATGTCTGGGATCTTAATTGGCGTAATTGCGATAAATGTGATATTAAAACTCTTTCAATGTTTAAGCCAGAGCAACAGATTATAGTTTATTGTCCAGACTGCTGGTGGAGAGATGACTGGGATGGAACAGAGTATGCTATGGATTATGATTCCTCTCGTCCTTTCTTGAATCAAGTAAAGGAACTCATAGATAAGACTCCATATGTGTCTGTAAATAACATGCATTCAAGTATAAAGAATTGCAATTATGTAAATAGTACAGGGTGGTCAAAAGATTGCTATTTATGTTTCTGGGCAGATTATTGTGAGAATGATTATTATTCTACTCTGATAAATAATCTCAAACATAGTCTTGATTGTATTAGAGGTTTTGATTCTGAATTGTGTTATGAGTCTGTTGGTTTTAGTAGATGTTATAAAATGTTTTATTCTGATGAATGCGATGATTGCTTGAATGTGTGGTTCTCTCGAAATTGTTACAATTGTTCTAATTGTGTAGGTTGTGTAAATCTAAGTGGAGCGTCATATTGTATTTTTAATGTAAAATACAGCAAAGAAGAATATGAAAAAATATTCAAAGATTTAAATTTAAAATCATGGTCTGGGATTGAAGAGCTAGGGAAGGAGGCCTTTAAATTTTGGCTTACAAAGCCGTATCGTGCATATCATGGACATTCTTTAAGTTATAATGTTACAGGAGACTATGTTTATACTTCAAAGAATTGCAAAGAATCATATATTTTAAATGGTGCTGAGGATTGTAAATATTGTCAGTCTGTTACAGTGACACCGATTAAGGATTGTTATGATTATTCAGGATGGGGAGCAAATGCTAGTAGAGTCTATGAGAGTACTGTAGTAGGGGGAAATGCTGATTCCGTGTATTTTTCAAATGAGTGTTGGCCAGATGTTTTTGATTTGCAGTATTGTTCTTGGTCTATCTCAGGAAAGAATAATTTTGGTTGCGTCAATTTAAAGAGGAAACAATACTGTATTCTAAATAAGGAGTATAAAAAAGAAGAATTTTTTAAATTGAGAGATAGAATTATTGAGGATATGAAAATGAATCCATATGTAGATAAATTAGGAAGGAAGTTTTATTATGGAGAGTTTTTTCCACTGGAATTCAGTATGTTCTTTTATAATAAATCAAATGCGATGCGTTTCTTTAAAAAAACAAAGGAAGAAGCAGTAAGTGAAGGTTACAATTGGGATGATAGTGATAAGCCGATAAATAAATCAACAATAAAAGCTTCTGAAATATCAGAAACTATAAAAGAAACAGATGAATCAATATTAAAAGAAGCTATCGAGTGTATATCTTGTTCTAAACCGTATAACATAGCAAGAGGAGAATTTGATTTATTAAGAAAATTAGAATTACCGATACCCCATGAATGTCCAAAGTGTAGGGAAAATAATAGATTTGAAAGAATGACCTTGCCTAAACTTTATGACAGAAAATGTTATAAATGTGGAATAGAAGTAAGGTCTCCATATTCTCAAGGTAGACCAGAGATTCTTTATTGCGAGAAGTGTTATCAACAGGAAGTATTTTAATAAATAATATATTCATGAAAATTTTAGTTAATGACAAAGAAGTAGTTTTCAATAAAGAAGATTTTCCTATACTTATAACAGGTGCTTGCAAGACAGGATCTTCGCTATTTAGTATATCCTTGGTTACAAGTTTATTTGAGAGTGGCAATAAGGTTTTATTTTTAACCGCATACCCTGAAGCAAAAGAAGATTTTAGAAGACAACTGGGAGTTAAAATAAATGACAATGCTATAATTGTTGATTCTGGAGAGAGGGGATGTTTTTATAGAAAAATTAGAACAAATAGGTGATCTAGATAATACTATCATTCTTTTAAAAAATATGGAAAATTACAGTATCAAGTTATTTGATAAATTAAAAAATCACAAGTTTACTATTTTTTCTGGTGATATCGATAATTGTGTATTTGGTGATGAACTTGCAAAAATGGATTTTAAAACAAAAATATTTTTCTTATACCCTAATAAATTAGAGGTAGGAAATAAGATAGAATTGCCGAAATATAATGGTCATATAATAGGGAATATAAATAATGGAATAATAAAATTTCAAGAATAAAAGTTTTCTTGCAAATTTTAGTTTTAATGTTATTATTTAAATATATGCAGTGAAGAGGTTATCACCTTGGAGCATGGGGAAGAAAGCCTTAAATGGTAAGTAGAACCCTTAAATGAGAAGTAAATGAGGTGGTACCACGTGTTTCATTGGAAGCTCGTCCTTATATAACAATTTTAATATTGTTGTATGTGGACGAGTTTTTTATTTATTATAAATAACATTTTAAAAATTTATGGAAGAAAAAAATCAAAAATCAAATAGTGCATTAAGAGAGGAAGTAATACTAAAATTCTGGAAGGAGAATGAGATTTTTGAAAAGAGCTTGAAGAAAGAATCTCCAAAAGGTGAGTATGTTTTCTATGAAGGACCTCCTACAGCTAATGGTAAGCCAGGAATTCATCACTTAGAGGCTCGTGCTTTTAAAGATGCAATTCCTCGTTATAAAACAATGCAAGGATTCCATGTAGAAAGAAAGGGTGGCTGGGATACTCACGGACTACCTGTAGAACTTCAAGTTGAGAAAAAATTAGGGCTAACATCTAAAAAAGCAATTGAAGAATATGGAATAGCTAAGTTCAATAAGGAGTGTAAAGAAAGTGTTTGGGAGTATACTGATCTCTGGGAAAAATTTACAGAACGTATAGGATACTGGGTAGATCAGAAAAATGCTTATGTGACTTACCATAATAATTATATTGAATCAGTTTGGAATGTTATAAAAACAGTCAATGATAAAAATTTGCTTTATAAAGATTATAAGGTTGTACCATGGTGTCCTCGTTGTGGTACTACTCTTTCTTCTCACGAACTTGCGCAGGGTTATCTTGACGTAAGAGATTTATCGGTGACAGCAAAATTTAAAGTTAAAGGACAAGAGAATACTTCTATCCTTGCTTGGACAACGACACCTTGGACTCTTCCGGGGAATGTTGCTTTGGCTGTTGGTGAAAAAATGGATTATGTAAAAATTCAAAAAGAAAATGAAATATTGATTTTAGCTAAAGAACGTTTAATCGTAGTTGAGGGTGAATACAAAATAATAGAAGAATTTAAAGGTAAGAACTTGGTAGGTTTAGAGTATGAACCTCTTTATCCATATCTTTCAAATACTATTTCAGATATTGAAAAATCTAAAATGGATAAAACTTTTCATGTTTATGCTGCTGATTTTGTTACTACAGAAGATGGTACTGGAGTTGTTCATACAGCTGTCATGTATGGAGTAGATGACTTTAATTTGGGAAATAGTATAGGTCTACCTAAGCATCATATGGTAGGACTTGATGGTAAGTTTTTAAAAGGAACAGATTTTCTAGAGGGGCGATTTGTCAGAGATGAAGAAGTGGCTGTAGATATAATCAAAGATCTAGCTCATCGAGGATTGTTATTCAAAAAAGAAAAATACGAGCACTCCTATCCACACTGTTGGCGTTGTAAGACAGCTCTTATATATTATGCTCGTGATTCTTGGTATATAAAAATCACTGATTCTTCTATTAAAAATCAGTTAATTGAAGAAAATAAAAGTATCAATTGGGAACCTTCTTATATTAAAGAGGGACGTTTTGGAGAGTGGCTTAAAGATATAAAAGACTGGGCTATTTCTCGAGAACGTTACTGGGGTACTCCTCTTCCCGTTTGGACTTGTGATACTTGTAATAAAAGAGAAGTAATAGGAAGTATAGAAGACCTTAAATCAAAAACTAAAAAATCAGGGAATAAATATTGGGTTATGAGGCATGGTCAAGCAGAATGCAATGTCAGTGAAATTGTAATGAATGATGAAGATTCGAATAGTTGTAAGTTGACTTCAGTAGGAGTAGAACAGGTACTAGAAAGTTCTAGAAATTTTAAAGAGAAAATTGATATAGTTATATCTTCACCTCTTGAGAGGACAAAAGAGACAACTAAAATTGTTTGTGAGCAAATCGGATATCCATTAGAGAAAGTTATTTATAATAATTTAGAAAAAGAATGGGATGTTAGTTCTGATTATCAAGGAAAGTCGAGGGAAGCTTTTGAAGAATTTTATTGTAATCAATACAAAAGTCACCCTTTTGAGACAATGTCAAACGGAGAGAGTTATTCTCAAGTTATAAATCGAGTAGGAAAAATGATTTATGAAATAGATAATAAATATTCTGGTAAAAATATTCTTCTTGTGGGGCATGCAGGGGAGACTAGTGCTCTCTGTCATGTGGTTCAGGGTTTTTCGTATGAGACACTTCCAACTGATGAAAATTTTCCTCCATATTTGAAAAATGCTGAAATACGCGAATTAGATTTTGTTGCTCTTCCTCACAATGAGAATTATGAACTAGAATTACATAAGCCTTATATAGATGAGGTAGAACTTGTTTGTATTTGTGGTGGTAGTCTTAAAAGAGAAAAAGAGGTTATGGATGTTTGGCTTGATTCAGGAACAATGCCATTTTCTCAAAGTCATTATCCTTTTGAAAATAAAGATTTATTTGAAAAAGGTGGCTACCCAGCTGATTTTATTAGTGAAGCGATGGATCAGACTCGTGGATGGTTTTACACTCTTCATGCTGTAGGGGTATTGATGGGTAAAGGTAAAGCTTATAAAAATGTTGTATGCTTGGGTTTATTAGTTGATGCAAATGGTAAAAAGATGAGTAAGTCTCTTGGTAACATAGTTGATCCTATAGAAATGATAAATAAATATGGAGTAGATACTATACGTCTATGGATGTATAGTGTGAACCAACCAGGAGATATAAAAAGCTTCGATGAAAAAGTCGTTAGTGATTTACACAATAAGGTTTTTAATCTACTTTATAATGTTTTAGCTTTCTATGATTTGTATCGCGATATTAAATTAGAAACTTTAGATTATCAAGAATCAGACAATATCTTGGATCGATGGATAATTGCTCGTATTAGGGAACTAGTTAATATAGTGACGTCAAATATGGATAACTATAGATTCTTAGAACCTGTCAGAGAAATACGACTATTTATCGATGATTTATCTACTTGGTATGTTCGTCGTTCTCGTGAAAGATTAAAAGATGGAGATACTAAAGCAAAACAAACTTTGTATTATGTTATAAAAAATTTAGCTATAATTATGGCTCCTTTTGCACCTTTCGCATCTGAAGATATTTGGCAAAAATTAAAAAATGAAAATAATAAAGAAAGTGTACATTTAGCAAGTTGGCCTTTATCGGAGAGCTTTGATTTAAATTTAATAAAAGAAATGAAGGAAGTCCGAGATGTTGTAACTCTTGGTTTACAAGCTAGACAGAAAGAGGAAATCCCTGTACGTCAACCATTAAATAGTTTAAATCTTACTGGTTATGAATTAAAAGAAGAGTATTATGAAATCATAAAAGATGAATTAAATATTAAAGAAATAAAGTTTATTTCTGGTGAGACAAAAAGTGTGGAAATTGATACTTATATTACAGAGGAACTTCGTACTGAGGGTCAATATAGAGAGCTCGTAAGAGCTATTCAGGATATGAGAAAGAAGAGTGGATTGAGTCCAAGTGATCAGATAACATTAGAAGTATCGGTGGGAGTTAGGGGTGAGGAATTAATAAATACTTTTAAGACTGAACTTTTGAAGGCAGTTGGTTCTAAAGATATAAAGATAAAAGAAAATGAGGGAACAGAAGTGAAGATAGACGATTTGGTCTTTATTGTAAATTTGGTAAAATAGAAAGATGAAGATAAAAAAGCTAGGTCACTGTTGTTTTGTTGCTGAACCAAAAGAGGGAGTTAGAATTATGACTGATCCTGGGTCTTTTTCTACACTTCAAATAGAAGAGACTAATATAAGTGCTGTGATTATTACTCATGAGCACCAGGATCACTTACATATAAATTCCTTAAAAGAAGTTTTAAAGAATAATCAAAAAGCTATAGTCATAACAAATACTTCGGTAGGTAAGATTCTTGAATCAAATAATATTGAATATATTAAGGTTGAAGAAGGTGAGAAGTATGAAATAGGGGGAGTTGATATTATAGCTTTTGGGGATACTCATGCTGAGATATATGAAGACTTTGGTAAAGTCCAAAATACAGGTTATATGATAGATCGTCTTTGCTACAGTGGTGACTCTTTTAATTACCCAGATTCTGATGTTGATATTCTAGCCTTACCAGTAGCTGGTCCTTGGATGAAAATAAAAGATACAATTGAATATGCAAAAAATATAAGGCCTAGAATCTGTTTCCCTGTGCATGATGCAATAATTCAAGATTTTGCGTCTTTTACATGGAGAGTACCAGAAACAATTCTAAAAGAAGATAATATCTTATTTAAAAAATTAGAAATAGGAAAAGAAGAAAAATTATAATATGGAAAAATTTAAAAATAATATTGAAAATAGTATAGATTCTTCTCCAAGATTTGAAAATTCACAACAGGAATTATTGGATTATCAATTCAAATATATAGAGAAGGTATTTAATAAAGAACTTGAGCTACTCAGAGAAAAAGAACCAGACCATGAAGAAAGTTTTCAGGAATGTATCTTTATGTATACAGATTTTAGAGAATATTTAACCAATGAGTATTTCAAGAAAATGGGTAAAGATTTTTTAAAGAACAGAGAAGGGGGGAGAAAGATTTTTGAAGAGTGGATTGATTCTGTTATAGATATGATAGTAAAAAGCCGTAATTTAGATAATAAAAATTATTTGGATAATCTCTTTGCTATTATAAAAAGTAAATTACAAGAATTAAAACCAGAACCAATAAAAGAGAATGATTTATCTAAAAAAGAAGAAGATGAAGAAGAAAGAACAGGTTTGATAAATTTTAATGAAATAATTATGGGAGATGATTATAAATCTTTTAATTTAGAAAGAGGAGATCCTTGTCTGTCTATTCACTTTAAAGATTTAGTTGACCAAAAAAGTATAGATGATTCAGTGAAGAATATTTTTTCAAATGAATCACTATCAAATTTGGCTATCCAAATAATCGAAAAATACCCTGAAGTTAAGGCAATTGTAGGGCATTCATGGCTTGTGGCTTCTCCTGTAGGTGAGAGGATAGGTTTTACTGTCTCAAAAGTACATAAAGAAGTAAACTCTAGTAGTTGTTTCTGGGGACAGTTTATAGACGGTAAGGGAGAGATAAAAAAAAGAAATGATTGAAAAATTTTTGAAAACAGGCATACCGAAATACTTTGTAAGTGATGGGTTTATAAAAACAGAAGATTTTCTTAAGGAACATTTACCAGAAAGTAAAAAGGGATTTGTTAAATTAAAAGAAATTTCTCCCGAGTCAAAATCTTTAAAAGAAGAGGTAGATATGATAATAAAAACTGTGAAAGATAATTGGATGAAACTTTCTTTTGATGAAATTTTTTCTCTAATTGAAAGCAATTCTTTCTTGTCTAACTTTTATAAGACAGAAGATGGAGAAAAACATAAAAATATGCTTAGAGAGTTTAAAAAATCGGGTCTTGAAAATATGGAAGATTTTTTATATGACTATAGAGATGATATAAATGACAAATTTAATGAATATCTAAATAGTTATAAGTATGATTATTTAGAAAAAGAAGTTTTTATTGGGGTAAAATAATTAAGATTAATTACTAGAAACTATTTACTATACACTTATTTATTATGCACCATATTTATCATACTCATGGATTTATATTAGGCTCTCGTAATAAAGGGGAGGCAAATAAAATGCTCACTATATATACTCGTGAGATGGGTCTTGTGCGTGCTATGGTACAAGGCATAAGACTAAATAAATCAAAACTTCGTTTTGCTTTGCAGGATTATTCATATTCAAATGTCGACTTTGTTCGAGGGAAGGAAATTTGGCGTATAACTTCTGCAAAGAATATTTCAACTTTTCCATTTGCTAGATCTTCAAAAGATTCATTACTTCTTATAGCTAGGGTTAGTTCTCTTTTAGAGAGACTTTGTGATGGAGAGGAATCAAATGAAAAAATATTTGATGACTTTATTCAGTCTCTATTTTTGATTGATGATATGAATATATCAGATACTTCTCGTGAAGCTATTGAATTACATTTGATTTTAAGAATAATGAATTCTCTGGGTTATATAGGAGATACAGAAATGCTTAAGGATTATTTAGGTGGAGATATTGGATTAGAAAAAACCAGTCTATTACTTAAAGAAAGACGTTCTATCGTTTCTCATATAAACAAGGCTCTAAATGAGAGTCAGCTTTAATATTTTATGATATAATGCTTTGTATGTCAGGAGTAGATAATAAAATTGAAGATATTAAACGCCATCTTTATGATCCAGTGGATACTGTGGCTCATCGTATTAAAGAAGGCACTTTGCATACTGTAAAGCATAAAGTTGAACCAGAATGGGGAGGAGGAACTGAAAGTGAGGATTCAAACAATATGAAAAAACCTAAAGCATCAATATTTAAAAAGTTTTTTATTTTTTCAATAATATTTTTTATCATTGCTTTGGGTGTAGCTTTTTATATCTATAGTAATAATACCACTTCAATTTCCAGCGATAACATAGATATTACAGTTATTGGCAATGCTTTTGCAAAGGGAGGAGAAGAATTGCCTTTGCAGATAGAAATTTCCAATCGTAATAAGGCAAATCTTCAGTATGCAAATCTAATGGTGTCTTATCCGAATGGAGCAAGCGATAATCCTGCAGACTTTGTTCACATGCCACGTATCTCAATCGGAACTATTAAACCTGGAGAAACTGTTACAAAAAATATAAAAGTTACTTTATTCGGAGATGAGAGATCAGATCGCAATATCACGATCAGTTTAGAATATCATCCTGAGAGTTCAAATGCTATTTCTACAAAAGATAAAGTATATACTGTAAATATAAGTTCTGCCCCTCTTTCTTTATCTATAGATGCTCCTGATTCTGTCACAACAGATCAGCCTATTTCTTTTACAGTTAAAGCAGTTTTAAATACATCACTTCAAGGTAATGGGACAGTTATGCAAGTGACATATCCTAATAATTTTATTTATGAAAGTGCTACACCTGCTCCTACTTTTGGCAATTCAATGTGGAGTTTGGATGATCTTACTTTAACTAACCCTATCTCAGTTGTAGTAAAAGGTAGAATAGTAGGACAAGATAATGATCAACAAGTATTTCATGTTTATGCCGGTACAACTAAGCCTACCGATAAATCTACTATGGATTTAGTCTATAATTCTTTATTGCATTCAGTAACAATAATTAAGCCATTTATAGAAGCAAATATTGTAGTAAATGATACAGCTCAACCTGGAGATGATATACCCGTTAAGATTTTCTGGGCAAATAATTTATCAACCAAAATAGTAAATGGAGAAATAATTGTAAATTTAAGTGGAAATGCTTATGATAAGATGTCAGTAAAAACAGCTCAAGGCTTCTTTGATTCATTAAATAATCAAATTATTTGGGATAGAAATTCTATAAGTGAATTGGCTGATATAGAGCCAGGACAAACAGGAGAAATAGATTTTAGTGTTAAGTCTATTTCTATGGTTGGAGTACAGAATGTTATAAATGAACCCCAGATTGTTTTTGATGTAAGTATAAAGGGTCAGCAACCGTCACTAGGTCAAACATATACAGATGTAAATAATTTTTCTAAAAAAATAGTTAAAATATTATCAAGCTTTCAGATTGCAGCAAGTGCATCTTATAAGTCAGGACCACTTCCTCCTAAAGCAGAGACAAAGACAGACTATACGGTTAATTGGTCACTATTCAATGGAACCAATTCTGTCTCTGAAGCTGTAGCTCGAGCAGCTCTTCCTATTTATGTAAATTATAATGGTTCAAATTCTCCTAAAGAGAATATTGTATACAATGAAGCTACACATGAAGTCGTTTGGAATATTGGTTCAGTTCGAGCAAATACAGGTGGTACTGATATTCGTGAAGCGTCCTTTAATATAACTCTTTCATCTTCTTTATCTCAAGTGGGTAGTACTCCACAACTCATGCAAGAATTATTCCTTTCAGGGACAGACTCATTCACTGGAACTAAAATAGGTGATAAACGTGCTTCTATTAATACTCGATCAACTGGCAGTGATAGTAGTTTGCCTGGATTTGATCGTGTGGTAGAGTAGAACTAATTAAGAGTTAAGAATCAGATTAAAATAAATATGGAAGAAAAAGATGATAAATTAATGGAGAAGATAATATCACTTTGTAAAAGAAGGGGTTTTATATATCCAGGTAGTGAGATATACGGAGGGCTTGCTGGTACTTATGACTATGGTCCTTTGGGTGTATCTTTGAAAAATAATATTAAAACTCTTTGGTGGAAAAAGTTTGTAGATTCCCGTGAAGATATGTATGGAGTAGATGCAGCTATCATTATGAACTCTTCTGTTTGGAAAGCATCGGGACATGTAGATACTTTTACTGAGCCACTTGTGGAATGTAGTAAATGTCACAAAAGATTTAGAGAGGATCATTTAAAAGAAAAAGGTAAATGTGATGACTGCGGAGGAACGACAGGAGAAACTCGACTTTTCAATGGTATGTTTAGAACCCAAGTAGGTGCAGTTGAAGATTCTTCTGCTACTGTATATCTTCGTCCTGAGACAGCTCAAGGAATGTTTGTTAATTTTAAAAATATCGTAGATTCTTTTCATCCTAAATTACCATTTGGTATGGCTCAGATAGGTAAAGCCTTTAGAAATGAGATTACCCCTCGAGATTTTATTTTTCGAGTAAGAGAATTCGAACAAATGGAAATAGAATATTTTATAAAGCCTGAAGGTTGGGAAAATTATTTTGAATATTTCAAGAATGAAATGCTTTTATGGATGGAAAGTATGGGTATAGATATGAGTAAGGTTCATGAGCTCGAAGTAAAGACCGAAGACTTGGCGCACTATTCTAAACGCACAATAGATTTTGAGTTTGATTTCCCATTTGGTCTTAAAGAACTTTATGGTTTGGCTTATAGAACTGATTTTGATTTAAAGAATCACAATTTAATTTATCAAGACGAAGAATCAAATTCTAAAATAATTCCCCATGTAGTAGAGCCTACTTTTGGTGTAGATAGGACAGTACTTGCTTTATTGCTCAGTTCTTACAAAGAGGATACTAGTGGAGAAGAGGTAAGACCATATTTAGCTTTTAAGCCAGAAGTTGCTCCTGTCATTTGTGCTGTTTCTCCTCTTCTTAAAAATAAAGAAGAACTACGAAATTATGCACGTATAGTTTATCGTAATCTTAAAGATGAATTTGGTAGAGTTATGTGGGATGATAATGGAAATATAGGAAAGAGATACAGAAAACAAGATGAGATAGGAACTCCTTGGTGTATAGTTATAGACTTCGATACCTTGGAGGATGATTCTGTAACAATACGAGATCGTGATACAGGAAAACAAGAGAGGATTAAAAAAGAAGATATAGTGAATTATATAAAAGAGAAATTGAGTTAAATATACAGGTCGGTTGCGTAGCAACCGACCTGTATTTGTTTATTTTTTAAATACCTCAAATTATGCTAAAATCACTCTATGATTAAAGCCAAAAAGAAAACATATAAAAATGGACTAAGAGTAGTAACAGTACCAATGAAAGACAATCCGACCGTCACTGTTCTCGTCCTAGTTGGAACTGGGAGTGATTATGAACCTAAGGAAATCAATGGCATTTCTCACTTTTTAGAGCATATGTGCTTCAAAGGGACGACAAAGCGTCCATCGGTCAAGATTATAGCTCATGAGCTAGACTCTCTCGGTTGTCAGTACAATGCTTTTACTGGTAGTGAATATACTGGATATTATGCTAAAGGTGATTCTAAAAATTTCAAACAGATGTTCGATATAGTAACAGATATATATTTGAATTCGACTTTTCCTGAGACAGAAATGCAAAAAGAGAAAGGAGTAATAATAGAAGAGATAAATATGTATGAAGATATGCCAGCTTCTCATGTTCAAGATTTATTTGGGGAAGTATTGTATGGAGACCAGCCAGCTGGTAGAAGTACTTTGGGTACCAAAGAAAATATTCAAAAAATGATAAGAGATAATTTTGTTGAATATAAAAAGACTCACTATGTATCAGAAAATACTGTTGTGATAGTGACAGGAAATATAACTAATGAAGAAGTGTACAAAGAAGTAGATAAATATTTTAAAGATGTACCTGTGAATAAAACAGGTAAGAAGCCGAAGACAAAAGACTCTCAAGATAAACCGAATGTGTTAGTGAAATATAAAGAGACTGATCAGACTCACTTCGTTCTAGGTGTTAGAACATTTGATGTCTTTGACAAGAGGAATACAACATTGTCATTACTTGGGGCAGTGCTTGGTGCAGGTATGAGTTCAAGACTTTTTACAAAACTTCGTGAAGAGATGGGTGTAGCGTATTATGTAAGATCTTTTAATCAAGCTTCTCTTGATCATGGATCTTTCCAGATTTCTGCTGGGGTAAATAATACAAGGACAGAGGAAGTAATAAAAGAAATATTAAAAGAGTGCAATCTTCTTATGAAGGAAAAAGTATCAGATAAAGAGCTTGATAAAGTAAAATCTTTAATAATAGGGAATACAAAGATGTCTCTCGAAGCAACGGATGACATAGCTAACTACTTTGGCGGTCAAGAACTTATTAAAAAAGAGATAAAGACTTTAGAAGAAAAAATAAAGGAGATTAAAGCTGTAAAACCAGAAGATATACAAAAAATGGCAAAGATAATATTTAAAGATAAAAATCTGAATCTTGCAATCATTGGTCCATATAAAGAAAAAACTTCTTTTGAAAGTATTCTTAAATTCTAGGCACTAAAAGCTTTATTGTGATAAAATAAATGTATGCAAGAAAATAATAAAAAAATTCAAATTTCTATTTCGAACGACTCTATTATAAGGGTTATTCTGTTTGGACTAGTTGTTTATACTGCTTTCAAATTGAGCAATTTGATATTGATAGTTTTGACATCTATCGTTGTGGCTTCTTTTGTTGTCTATGCTGTAAGTAAGATGAATAAATATATAAAGAATCGTTTAGTTTCAGTCATTCTTATATATGTTGTTTCTGTTGCTATAATAATAGGTCTTCTTTCTGTGTTTATTCCAACTTTCATTTCAGAAATGTCTGATCTTGTTAGTCAGCTAGGTAAATATATTCCAGATACAAGTATCTTAAATACTTTCCAGACAGATACGATAACAGGAGCAAAGACAGTCGTATCTACTATCTCACACAATGCTTCTATTGGTGATGTTGTAAAAAGTACTCAGAATTTAGTTGAAAGTCTTTCAGGAGGGTTCTTCAATATTTTTGGCACGGCCTTTGGTGGATTACTAAACTTGTTATTAATATTTATTATTTCGTTTTATCTTTCTATTACAGATAAAGGTATTGAGAATTTCTTGAGAATTGTTAGTCCGGATAAACACGAAGAATATCTGATAAATCTATGGCAGAGGACAGAAAGGAAGATAGGACTCTGGATGCAAGGTCAGATGCTCATGGGTGTGATAGTAGGAGTCTTAGCTTATCTAGGTCTTACAATTATAGGAGTTAAGTATTCTCTTGTTTTGGCGCTTGTTGTTGTTATAGCCGAACTGGTTCCTTTTGGTCTAGTTATAGCAACGATACCAGCTATACTATTTGCTTATCTAGATGGAGGGGTTGCTCTTGCAGCTGTTACTCTTGGATTCTATTTAATACTTGGTCAGTTTGAGACTTACTTGATATATCCACTAATAGTGAAAAGAGCTACGGGTATATCTCCACTAGTTGTCATTCTGTCAGTTTTGATAGGAGCAGAACTTGCTGGCATATGGGGAGTATTTCTAGCTGTACCTGTCGCTGTATCTCTTCTAGAATTCTTTGATGATTTCGAGAAGAAAAAAATATTGGCTAGAGGAATCTAATTTATGAACAAAACATTTTTTCTTACAACTACATTACCATATGTAAATGCTCCGCTTCACATGGGGCACGCACTTGAATTTGTACGTGCAGATACGATTGCTCGATGCAAAAAGCTTAGTGGCTATGATGTGTATTTCAATACAGGAACAGATGAACATGGTATTAAAATTTTTGAAAAAGCCAAAGAGTTAGGACTCAATACACAAACTTTTGTCGATCAGGGTTTTGAAACTTTTAAAGAGCAGTTAAAAATGTTTGGTGTTGTTGAAGATATACACTTCATTCGTACGACTGATAAAAGTCATGAACTTGCTGTTCAAGCTTTTTGGAAAAAAGTATCAGACAATGGTTATATATATAAAAAACAATACGAAGCAAAATACTGTGCTGGTTGCGAGAGTGAGAAGACAGATAGTGAACTCGTAAATGGAGAGTGTTCAATGCATCCAGGACTAGAAATAAAATTAATAAGTGAAGAGAATTATTTCTTTAAATATTCAGCTTTTGGTGACCGGTTGTTAAAACTCTATAGTGACAATCTAAACTTTGTTGTTCCAGATTTTCGCTTAAATGAAATTAAAAACTTTGTGAATGGTGGACTTCAAGACTTTTCAATCTCTAGACTTAAAGACAAGATGCCATGGGGTATAGCAGTACCAGGGGATGAGAGTCAGGTCATATATGTTTGGTTCGATGCATTGGTAAACTATATTTCAACTTTAGGTTGGCCAAATATTGATGGTGATTTTACTAAATATTGGATAAGTGGAAATCCAACTCAGTATTGCGGTAAAGACAATACTCGTTTCCAAGCCGCCATGTGGCAAGCGATGCTTATGGCTGCAGATGTACCAAGCTCACATCAGATAGTAGTAAATGGATTTATAACTGCTGATGGCGGAGTCAGGATGTCTAAGACACTTGGTAATGTGGTAGATCCTCGAGATATCGTTGCCGAATACGGTACTGATGCTCTTCGTTATTTTTTACTTCGTGAAGTTGGAAGTTTTGAAGATAGTCCTTTTACGATTGAACGTTTTAAAGATGCTTATAATTCAGGACTAGCAAATGGTTTAGGAAATCTATCATCACGCATTTTAACATTGTCTGAAAAGTATTTAGACAAATGTCCAGAGGTTCCCGAGAAGTCTGACTTTACCGAATACTTTGAATTTTATGAATCTTTTGATTTGAAAAAAGCAACTGATTATGTCTGGGAAAAAATTGCCGAGTTAGATAAAACTATCCAAGTAACTGAACCATTTAAAGTCGTAAAAGTTGACTTAGAGAAGGGTAAAGTTATGATAACTGATTTAGTTTTGAAATTATATACAATAGCTCGAATGCTGAATCCTCTAATGCCTGAGACATGTATTAAACTAAAGCAATTAATTCGTGATAATAAGAAGCCAGAAGCTCCTTTGTTTTTAAGAAAAGAATAATATGAAAATATTGTTGATTAATAATCATACAAATAATATTGATAAGCTCATAAGATTTTTGCCTGGAGACGTGGTTGTTTGTGATAAAGATAAATTTAACTCAAATATTAATCTAGATGAATATGGCTTGATTGTATTTTCAGGAGGGTCGCATATCCCGACTGTGATGAGGCACCCAGATTATTATAAAGAGGAGATTTCAATAATTCAGAATACTAAATTACCTATTTTAGGAATTTGTTTTGGTTCAGAAGTTTTAACTATAGCCTTCGGTGGCTCTGTTAAAGAATTGAATAAAAAAGTAAAAGGAGATTATTCTGTCAAAATACAGAATGAAGAAGCTAAGGGTGTACTTGGTGATAGTGTTAAGGTTTTTGAAGGTCATACTTTTGGTATAGATGTTTTACCAGAATGTTTTGAAATAATAGCTGATTCTCAAGATGGAGTTGAAATTTTTAAACATAAAGAAAGACCTATACTTGGATTGCAATTTCATCCAGAAATAGATATAAATCTTATTTTAAAAAATTGGATTTTTAATCAAATAATAAGTAAATAAATTTATGCCTAAATATATAGATATACACGCACATACAAATTTTAAGGTTTTCGATGATAACCGAGAAGAAGTTATTTCTCGTGCACTAGAAAATGATACATGGATTATAAATATCGGTACTCAGTATGATACTTCTAAAAAAGCAGTTGAAATGACTAATCAATATGAGGGTGTATATTCGACTATCGGTCTTCATCCTATTCATACTACAGCTTCACATCATGATGAAGCTGAGTTAGGAGCTGATGGAAAAGAATTTACTTCTCGTGGTGAAATTTTTGATAAAGAGAAATACAGAGAACTCACGAAGTTAGGAAAGGTGGTAGGTATAGGTGAGTGTGGTTTAGATTATTATCATTTAGAAGAAGAGAGTATTGAAAAACAACGCACAGCTTTCATTATTCAGATTGAATTAGCTAACGAGCTTGGTATTCCACTTATGCTACATGTGAGAAATAGTAACACAGACAAAACACGCAATGCATATTTTGATGTGTATGAATTAATCAAACAATATTCAAAAATTGAAGGTATTAAAGGGGTCTCTCATTTTTTTGCTGGTAGTGTAGAGGATATGAAAAGATTTATTGGAATCGGTATTTATATTTCTTTTGCAGGCCCTATAACTTACAAGCCAAACCCTCTTATTTGTGACTATGAGGCTGTGATAAGAGAAACTCCACTCGATATGATATTGGCAGATACAGATAGTCCCTATGTGGCTCCAGTGCCTCATAGAGGCACTCAAAACGAGCCTTCATATGTGAAGCATATCGTCTTAAAAATAGCTCAAATTAAGGGTTTAAATGAAGCAGAAGTGGCCAAGCAAATCTTTTTAAATGCTAAAAAATTGTTTAATATTTAGATTAGAAATTTATGCAAAAGTCCCTTGAACATAGTTCAAGGGACTTTTGACTTTTTGAGACTTTTCTGTTAGTATAACTCTACGTTTCGTTTGTCCTGGTCTTATAACCAGTACACATTGGTCCATAATGAAATGATATTAAAAGTAACAAATTAAGCGTATTTTACGCTAAAAAACGTATGGCGAAAGCAAAAGAAGTCATAGAGAAAGGAGAAGATGTTGAAGCAACAGATTCTAAAACTTCTATCTATGAAGTAGGTTATATAATGGTTCCAAGTATACCAGAAGAAAATCTTGGAGGAGAAGTTACAAGTTTCAAGGATGCATTGTTAGAGAAAGGAGTTTCCTTTATATCTGATGAGTATCCAAAGATGTTAGAACTAGCATATGAGATGTCTCGTTCTATCAACAACAAGAAACAAAAGTTTTCTTATGGTTATTTCGGTTGGGTTAAGTTTGAGACAACTACAACTAGTGCAAAAGTTATAAAAGAATTTTTAGATAAGAATGAGAAACTTGTTCGTTATCTTATGATAAAGACTATTCGTGGCAACACTATGTCTACAAAGCGTGCTTATGGCAAGCAAGATGGATTCAAGCGTCGTCCAGCTGCAAAGTCAGAAGAATCAGCTCCGATAAATGAAGAAGTTATAGACAAAGAAATTGATGCGCTTGTGGTATAATTGAAATATTAATAATTTAAACTATTTATTATATTTATGTATTTAAACAAAGCAATCCTTATAGGAAATTTAACTCGTGATCCAGAATTAAAAGCTATCGCTTCGGGGAATAAAGTATGTACTTTCAGTATAGCTACAAATCGTACATACAAAGATTCAAACGGGGTAAGACAAGAGAAGACTGATTATCACAATATTGTAGTTTGGGGCAAGACAGCAGAAAATGTGGCTACATATATGAAGAAGGGAAGTCAGATACTAGTAGAAGGACGAATGGAGACTCGTAGTTGGGATGATGCTGTTACAAATACAAAGAAGTACCGTACAGAAATTATTGCAGATACAGTTCAATTTGGTTCAAAGAATACAGGAGGGGGGACAGGAGGACCTTCAACTCAGTCATCAGCTCCTTCTTCTAAGAAAGAAGAAGAGATAGATACAATAGAGTATCCAGAAGAGCAGATAAATGCAGAAGATATACCGTTTTAAAAAGAATTAACAATTAACATTTAGAATTATGAAACAAGATTATTTTTCATCAAATAACATTAAGCACATAGACTACAAAGATCTCGAACTACTTCGCAGATTCTTGACTCCTAGTGCTCGTATGCAATCACGACGTCGTACAGATGTCACATCTAAGAATCAACGCAAGCTGGCAGTCGCTATCAAGCGTGCTCGTTTTATGGGATTACTTCCATATATAGCAAAATAAAGATTGAGATTTCAAAAGCCCTGCCGTTTACGGCAGGGCTTTTGTATTAAAAAAAGTAAAAATTATTTCAATTGAAGGGACTCAAGTAAGATATTTAACTCTTCACCTTTTATCTCTTTGTATTCATTCTCATTGAGATTACTTAATTCAATATTCATAACTCTTATTCGTTTTAGGTTGACTACCTTGTGATGTAGAGCCTCACACATGCGTCTAATTTGGCGTTTTTTGCCTTCTGTGAGTACAATATTGAAGGTATCTTTTGATTTACTAGTACTTCTCCATACCTTACATTTTTTACTTATAAATTTATCAAAATGTACACTATTACCCATAAGTTCTATAAATTTATCTGAAAAGTTTGGCTCAACTTTTACTACATATTCTTTTTCGTGAACATATTTAGGGGAGAGAAGTCTATCTGTCACTCTTCCATCATTTGTCATCAGTATAAGTCCATGGGAATCTTTATCAAGTCTTCCGATAGGGAATACTATTTCTTTAAATTTAGCAACTTGTAATATGTCTTTTGTTTTTACATCTGGATTTGTAGATATACCCACTGCTTTATTATATGCATAATACACATAATTTTTCTTTGGCATTTTATCACTGACAGTCACATCTTCATCTCTATATACTTGATCACCAAGTACTGCTTTTCTACCATTAATAAAAACAAAACCTTTTTTTATAAGTTCATCAGCGCCTTTTCTAGTTGCATAATTTTTTAAAGCAAGATATTTATTTATTCTAATTGGGAATTCCATATTCATGATTGTGTTTTAGATGAGGTATATAATATAGACCTAATAGAGATATTATACCCAAGATTGCGAATAAAAATTTTAATGGTAAAAAAATAAATATAAATGTACTTACAATAGGAGCTGCGATGTAGGCAACAGGGGTCATATCTCGGAAAATACTTAATAGATAAGCATCTTCTTCTTTTACGTGAGTAAAGAAATAAATTTCTGAAGTGGCTTCTACGACAGCAGCTCCAGTACGTGTCATAAATAATACAAATGCCCATAGGGTTAT
>TBL_comb47_HYPODRAFT_10001656_pt1 | contig 28726 bp, 42 predicted proteins | sample TroBogypolimnion_40_FD_10682 | JGI IMG/M metagenome (IMG submission 10682) | reverse complement strand
CGGACTGGAAACAGTCATCAGTGCCGCCGAGAACGATGCGACCATCATCGCCGGTGGCGACATCACCAAGATTAAGGCGCTCCAGGCTCAGCTCCAGGCGGCCAATGCCGCCATGCAGCCCCAGCTGGACGCCAGCTAACCACGCGCCGCCCAGTCGCTACTCCCCTCTTGCGCGTGTGAAACTAGAAGCCCGCTGGCTTCCACCAGCGGGCTTCTTTTTGACTGCCGTGGATGGTCCGCGGATTAGCTGACGGTGGCGGTGTAGTCCTGGCTGCCGCTGCTGCCGGCGCTGCCGGTGGCCGTGACAGTGAAGGGGAATGTGCCAGCCGTGGTGGGCGTGCCGGTGATGGCGCCCGAGGTCGCATCCAGGGCCAGGCCCGGCGGCAGCGCGCCCGCGCCGTAGGTGAAGGTTTCGTTGACTTCGCCGCCGGTGGTCGCCACCGTGGCGCTGTAGGCCACGCCGAGGCTGGGGTCGGGCAGTTCGGCCGGGCTCAGGGTGACGGGGCTGGTGGTGGTCTGGCCGCCGCCAGTGCTGTTGCCGCCGGTGCTGTTGCCGCCGGTGCTGTTGCCGGCCAGGGCGCCTTTGATGGTCGTCAGGGCGTCACCGATGGTCTTGATGGGGGCCTCGGCGGCGGCGTCGTCGGAGGCTTCCTTGGCGGCCAGCAGGGCGGCGATTTGGTCGGGGGCGGATTCCGCCAGGGCGGTGGCCTGCTCGGCCAGGGTGTTCAGTTCGTCGGAAATGGCCATGATGGTCTCTCTTGTATGGGGGGCGAGGAGGACGAAAGCACGGAGCTCGACTAGCTTCTCAGCTTGCCGTATGAGCTGATGCTCTATGGTGTGCTGATGGTGCATGGCTGGACCCTGCGCTGGTGCGGCCTACCTATAGCGTGCGGGGCGCCGCCCCGGTTGCTAGTCAGCGTCCTTGCCGCCCATGCTTTCTATCATGTCATCCAGGGCCTCAAGGTCCGCTGTTTCTTTTTCAAGCGCCTGGTCCCATAGAACAGGGTCGCGCACACGCATCACGGCGTCGCGTATCAGGTCGCGTATGACAGTCGGTTCCAGGGCGTCGAGCTCCCAGGATTGATCACCGTACTCGTCAACGTAGGTGGCGGCACGGCTGTCCGTCATCTTGGCGGGGTTGGGCGGGGGATTGTACTGCTCCTAGCTGTTGTCTACCCCAGAGCTACCAGCGATGAGCCGTCCCTGCAATGACTTATCCTCACCGGCGTCATTAATTCTAACCCAGCGGTCCAGGCGCACGCGCCCCACGGTGCGGACGCTGTTGGCCAGGCCGGCGGGGTTGTAGACGCGCCCACTGGGCGTGGGGTTGGGCATCTCCCAGGCCACGCCCGGCGCGGTCTCAACGCGGACACACATCCCAAAGGGCCAGACGCGGCACACCTCCGTCTCACCCGTGGGGCTTGCCTGGGCGGGTGGGGCTGCGAAGAGGTCCTGCTGGGCGCTATCGGCCTTCTTCTTCATCCATGTCCCCAGAGCGTATCGCCATGGCCGCATTATCCTCGGCCACAGCTGCATCATGCGCCGCGCGTTCCTCACCCGTGGGGTCCAGTTCGTCCTCCACGTCCATGTGCGCCAGGGCTTCCTCTTCCGTCATCTCGGCTGGCTCCGGCGCAGCGGCGTCGCTGGGGTCCGGTGCGCCGTCGGCCGGACCTACACCATCGGGCGCAGGCACGGGCATACCCAGGCGCGCCAGCACGGCCCAGGCCACGGCCGACCAGCGGCCCTCGTAGCCGTAGGGCTCGCCCAGCACGGCGCCGCCGCCGTTCACCTGCTTCACGGCAATCACGCCGTTGTTATCGACGATGGTATCCACGTCCAGCACCCACGGCGTGGGGTGGGTCTGCCAGACCGTATCGGACGGGGGCAGGGGGCGCGGGTCGTGCCGGGCGTAATAGCCCAGGCTGGCCCGGCTGTAGGTGCCGGCCTGGCGGTCAGCCATCACACGGTGGAACGCCGGCCCCGGCGTCGCGTACTGCGGGAAGGGGAGCTCATGCTCCCAGTGCTTGTCATCCGCCTTCAGCACGGCCCGGATAAGGTCATCGTCGTCCGACTGCATGATGTGCCGGGCCAGTACGTCCTTGACCTGGAACTCGTACTTGAAGGTGCGATCCTCGGTCAGCTCGATGCCGGCCAGGATGTTGTAGGTCCGCAGGGTGGGCTTGCTCAGGTCCATGGCCCGCAGGCCACGGTAGTAGAGGCGGCTGGACTCGCCATCCAGCACCTGCATCCCCTCCGACTGCTGCCGCACGCTCAGCCCGCCAGGCAGGAACACGTCATCGCGGTTGGCCCAGGCCTCCTCGTAATCGGCGAAGTCCACGATGATTGTTGTCATCCCCTCCACGCCCGCAAAGGCGTAGCCGGGCGCCTCTCGGGTGGTGATGCCGCCCTCATCCCGCGTGTTGGATTCCAGCTCCCTGAAGGCCATCCACACCTTCCAGTTCCGGCCGTACTCGGTCGTGAACGGTAGCGGCGTGTTCCGCGCCCTGGTCAACGTAAACTTCTGCAGGCGCATGGTCAGGTGCTGGTAGGGCTTGCCTCGGAACCCATCCTCGATGGAAAAGAACTCGTAGTGGTCCTTACCGATCCAGACCACGGGCCGCGCGCCGTGGCGCACCAGCACCGCGATCGCGTACTTCAGCCCCGTGCCGAACATGCCGATTGGATTGTCGCTGTTGGGCTTGGCGCTCAGGCCCATGGTGGTGATGCTGCGGATGTCCAGCAGGCCGGGCGTGGAGTGAACAATCATCCCCATATACTCCTTGCGTAGTCCAGGAGGGAAGACATGACGTCTGGCTCCAGGGCCACGACCTTGTGGCTGTGGTGGTTAACGGCCAGCCATATCTGGTAGCCGTCAAAGCTGGCGTAGACACCATCGCCCAGGTAGGTGGGTTTGGGCGCCGCTGGCTTGGGTTGGACGTCCTCCGTCATTGGCCCGCAGCCTTCGCATCACGCTCTTCCTGCAGCCGCAGCTGTTCCACCTGGGCCTCCAGCTTGAGGCGGATAGTCTGGGACTCCAGTTCGGCCTCGGCGGCCTGGCGCACGGCGCGGGCCAGCACGGCGGGCGTCATGACCGGCATGGTGCAGGCGCGGGTCAGGTCGCTGCTGCGGGCGGCCAGGGCGTGCGCCGCAGCCCGCACGGCGGGGTCCACCGGCAGGTGGGTGGCGCGCGGGGCCGGGCGGTCCTTATGGTCGTCGAATAGGACCAGACCGTTGTGGGATAGGGTTGTCATTTTCTTGTGAACCTCTGCTTGGTAGGCGTCAAGACGCCGTTGTTCAATGTTTAGCCTTTGATCATCGCACCAGTAGCTCATCTTGAAACTCTCCCGTACTTGGCCACGATGGCCTGCTCACAGCCAGCGCGGGTGGCCCAGATAACATCGCAGTCCCAGCTGTAATCGCAGTCCCAGCCTTCGACGCCGCAGCTGTAGGACCAGAACCACTCCACGCGCTGGGCGCGCCAGCCATCCCGTGTCTGCAGGGCGCACACGTCCACCCCCTTGGGTAGGCTGTGGGCGCTGGTGGGGCGGCTAGGCAAGGTGACGATGGTTGCCACGGCGGGGGTCCTGTGCTTCTACGCACACCCTGCGCCGTGCGCCCCACCGGCACCAAGCCCTATTTCTTCTTTGGACCTTCCTGTGTGGCCAGGCGGGCCTTCTCGGCGGCCACCTTGGCGGCATAGCGGCTGGTCTTCTTACCAACGGCGCGTTTCTCGGCTTTCGCCTGGGCGTTGGCGGTGTTGCGACGGCTGATCTTCATTGGTGTAGCTCCTGTGCTTCTGAGAGTAGACCTACGCCCCGCCGGAGCGGGGCGCAATGATTAATCTCGACAAAGCATTAGATTTTATCCACCCCAGCCTCTCTCAACATGAGACCGACCACATGTGCCATGGCGGGGGGATTGCTATCTCCCAATGCTTCTATTCTTTGTCTACGATCGTAAACCCCTTCGGCGCGCCAAGTGTCCATTCCAAAAGCAGGGATGGAATTCGGGTCCCAATCACCTCGGGCAGCTGCTGCCCCCTTGGCTTCTTCAATCGCTCGTGGGATCGTAGCCCAGGCGACCTCCAATCTCGACAGGCTGGCGCAGGCAAAAATGTACACTCTTCTGCGAAGATAAGGCGCACCAAGGTCATTAGCACCAAATTCAAGTCTTCCACAGTGGAGGCCAACGCTGGAAAAATGGTTATTGACTTCGGCTTCCCACGCCGAAGCTCCGGGGGGCTGCTCCACGACATACCATTGAACGCCCGCCTTCTGGCCCGCCTGGAACATTTCCGGGAAGAGAGTTCTGCCTGTTCGGTAACCATGGATGGCGGCGCTGACGCTGGTTCCTTGGCAGGGCGGCCCACCAAAACAGATGTCTGCACGGGGGGGGTTGATGGTTTTAACATCTTCATGGATAGGTACTCCAGGAAATCTCGCCGCCAGCACACGCCGGCGCCATGGATTTGATTCACAAAAGGCCGCTGTATCTGTGAGACCCGCGTAGCTTAGGCCAAGGGCGTGGAAACCAAGGCAGCTGAATAAGTCAAGAGTTTTCACGATGTATTCCTGTGCTTCTAAAATCAAGGCCCCCAGGCGCTAACCTGGGGGCCTCTATTCTACGCGGCCATCGGCTGGGGGGCTGTTCAGGATCCGACCGCGCGGAACTCGTGCTGGTTAGGCGGCCTGGGCCACCGCCGGCTCGGCGCCGTCGGCCACCTTGGCCGCAGCGCGCGGCAGGTGCGGGCGCAGCGCGCGGACGATGATCTTGGCGGCGCGGTTGCTGGTGAAGGAACCGATGTCCCCCTTGTCGATGCCGGCTTCCTTGATGACCTTCTTGCCGTCGCTGGTCGCGGCGAACTGGGTCAGGGTCAGGGTCTTGGCGGCTTCGCCTTCACCGACGGAAACGGTCACGTGATGGGTGGGCACCTTGGGGGCGGCGGGGGTCTTGGCGGCTTCGTCGGCCATGGTGGTAATCCTCTTTTTCTATTTGGGCCTCTGCCCGATGACCACAACCTATGGAGGGACAGACCGTAATGATAGAGGCTTTCTTCAGCCGCCCCCGGCCATTCTATCACGATATTTTTCCAGCACCCCCGCCAGGTTCGGTGGCCGGTACTGATCGGACTTAACGACGCGGCCCGACAGGTGAATGATGGGCCGCCCGTTCGCGTCCAGCTTGGACATGTTGCTGGCGTGGACTTCCTCGTCCCCGGCCACCTTCAGCGCGCCGAGACCGTGCGTGAGATAGGTGCCATCGCTGACATACGAGATGTCTGTCAGCGCATCGAACACGGCCACCATGTCCTGCGCCACGTAGGCGTCGGCCAGCTCACCAGTCTCTTCCACGTGCAGCTGTAGCCGCACCAGCAGCCGGCCCAGGGCGTGGCGCCCCAGGCCGTTGGCCTCGGCTGCCTGGGCCTTGAGCTCGGCTGCGATGCGGCCCAGCTGGCGGGCGTAGCCGTGCAGCAGGCGGCGGTCGCCCTGGGTCAGCTCAGGCAACCAGGGCGAATTCTCGCACACGATGTCAAACGCTTCGTGGAACTCCCGCACCCGTTCCACGCCAGAGTCCAAGGCCCAAGCCGCGTCCAAGTGGCTGATGTCATATTCATCCATGGTAGTCTCCTGTGCTTCTAGTAGGGTTCCCCGACCGCGCGCTGCGGCCTGGGCGGTTCATCTTCCTCGGTTGGCCACGCCCAGGAGCCACCGTACAGCCGGTCCCATTCGTCACGACACACCTGTAGGTTCGGTAGCGAGTACCAGTAGGCCCGCTCCTTGACCAATTCAATGCGCCCATCGGCCGTTGTCTTCTCTATGTTGGCCAGGCGCTGGGCGCTGCGGGGCCACGGGTGCGGCAGCACGCGGTTTAGGAACCTGCCCAGCGCCGTGGGGCTTATGCGGCGCATGATGCGCTGGCCCTCACAATACCGCTGGTAGTCAGCCTGGAGCTTTTCCTTGGGCACCTCGGTCAACCATTCGGCGTTGGAGGCCACGGTGCGCCCGTCGGTCAGACGCTCCAGCCACCACTGCTCCTCGGTCCCGAGGCTGAACAGCTTCTGCTCCTTCAGCGCCTCGGTCTTCGGTACGGAGCGGACCTCCCACTCCTCTAGGTCAATTGTCATCAAATAGTGCAGCAGCGACTCCCGGCCCCCGTTGGCCATGGCGCGCCGCAGGGCCGCGAAGTAGGTCGCATCCTGCTTGGCCCCGCTGCCCACGTCCAGGACCAGGAAGCGTCGCTCGTCCGCGCCAGCCGGCACGGCCCAGTCCTTGTTCGTAGCCATCAACAAGTGAGTGCAGTTGGCCGCCGCCTCGGCGTCCACGCCCTTGCCTTCAATTATGAAAGTCTCTTCCGTCACGAGCGTCTTCAGCACGCCTTCGTGCTGCTTATCGCCGGCGAAGAAAGCCTCGTCCGCGAACAGAACGACGCAGTCCCGCAGGTGTGAGTTGAAGTTACCCACCAAGTGCTTGGCCGCCGCCACCTGTAGAAAGTGGCGGCCCCACAGCGCGCCAAATTCCTTGATGAACGTGCCCTTGCCCGTGCCCTGGCCGCCCCGCAGCACCACGGCGACCTCACCCGGCGAACCGGGCTGCTGCACGGCGCGGGCCAGCCAGCGGATCAAGTAATCGTAGTGGTCCTGGTTGCCGCCACATATGTTCTGCAGCATGTGTTCAAGGTAGAGCTCATGCCCCTTGCCGGGAATGGCCTCACAGGCAAAGCCCTTCCACAAGTTGAAGGAATCTTCCACCTCCCGCCCAGGGGCAAAGACCATGGTGGTGTACTGCCTGCGCATCGGGTGGTTGAGCCACCAGTGACCAGCCGGCTTCATCTGCACTTCGCCCTTCTCGTTTTTACCAACCTCAACCTTGATATGCATGTAGCGGTTACGGAAGTCCTCGAACGATTGCTTGCTGATGCGGGTGCGCCCCATGCCGCTGTCCATGACTTCGCTGATGATGCGGCACTTGCCGCCCAGGTCGGCTATGACCGCGTGCTTCTCGTTGAGAACCTGGAGCATGGGCGCCACCACGTTCTCGCGGGCGCGCTGTATCTGCCGGGCCGCGTACTCCACTGGCCGCCTGGCGGCGCGCACGCTGGCGCTGATATCGTAGTCGGGGTCCAGGATGACAGCGGCGATCGTGTCATCGCTGCACCCGGCGCGCACCAGCTGGCAGCACACCGCGAACAGCACTTCTGACCGTGACGCGTAGTGCGTTGGATCATCGGGGTCGCCGCCCTGTACAATGAGCATCCGGGTGCGCGGCGTGACCTGCTCAGGCAGATCATCTATCAGAACCGTCGGCAGGTTGCCGCTCAGCTGCACGCCCTTGGCGGTGCTGGTGCTGGTCCCAGTCTGCACCCGCTGGGCCGGGATGAAATCTGATAAGGAGTAAGAGCCCTCATCAAACCACACTACCGTGGCCTTGACTTCTACGCGTCCCGCCTTGCGCTTCTTTTCGTTTGGTATGTTTGTCGTGCCGGGCAGCCGCATGATTCGATCACAGTTGTGCGTGTGATCTCCGCCCAACAAAACCTCAAGTTGCTGGTTGTACGCCTCCGCATCTGATATTCTTATTGGATCGCCACCGACGTACAGGGGCTCGTCCAGTTTCCAGAATGCCTGATAGCCGCCCCCGCTATCGAGAACTATTGTTGGACGTGGTTTGAAGTCCTTTAGCTTGGCGAGGATACGCTTGCGCTCTACCTCAATCTCCTTGCCCTTATCAGGATCGACATCCACGTGTAGAAACAAGAGGCTATCCACATCCTCCTTGCTGGGCTTTGTGGTGGCCGCCCTGTTCAGGGCGTTCACAGTCCAGTAGATGTTCTTCCTACCATCCCTATCCTCAACCCACTGCACTAAATCATCAGTCTGGAAGACAGTAAATGTCTTCGTCTCAGTGGGGGCCGGATTTGGTGATATTGCTGTGAGGACCCACGGACCGCCGGGGCGCACCCGCTGCAGGAACTCTAGGGCCTCTTTGCTACCTGTGTTCACTGCGATACCTCAATTGCGCCTTTGAGAGTTTCTCCCTCTCAGCCGGATCCTGGAATCTTTTTAGTTGTGCCTTAGATTGGTTGGCCCGACGCTCATCTGAGTGTTTCACATCCGTTAGCTTTGCTATGCGCCGCGCCGCGCTGGAAGGCTTCCAGCTAGCCTCTATGGCCGCCGCGCGCTTCACTGGATCGGCCCAGCGCGCGGCGGCTGCTAACCTCATTTTTTGTTTGCTATCTTCAGATATTTTAAAGGCGCTCTCACCGCCGGTCGTATGGTTGTATCCACTTGGTAGGAGGGTCGCGTACTCCTGGATGTATTTCTGTTCCAGGGCACACAATTCCTCAAGTGAGGAGGCCTCTGCTATCACCTCTAGGATAAAACTATCCGGGCCGTGTTTCTTGATGGCTGCGCCCAGCGCCGTGTTTCTGCGCGCGGATTTTACGACGTGCTGCTTCCACCTGCGCTTCAATGTCCGGCGTGTTATTCCGACGTACTGCTTTCCACTTGGACTTGTCACTAAGTAGACTATCACGTCAGCAGGTCCAAAATTCTATGAGGTCACTACTCATCTGGCAGTCGGTTGTCTCGCCGCGTACCACATCGGCTACCGGAACCTCCATTTCTGTGGCCACGTAGTCCACCGGCTTGTAGCAGCGCAGGCGCAGCAGGCGGGCGCAAGCGTGCGGTGGTAGGTTGGCCTCCTTTTGCCGCAGCCAGGCCGCCAGGCGATGCCAGTGCGCGTCTGTGTGGTGAAGCCGCTCCCCACCTAGGGCGTACCAGCAGGCCAGGTCAAACATCTGGCTGCGAGTCACGCCCTTGCGGATGGTTGGAACGTCGTAGCCGCTGAACAACAGCAGGTCATGGTGAACCCGCAGCAGCAGCCAGGCCGCGCCGCCGCGCGTCCAGCGCGTGTAGAGCCACGCGGCCTGGTGCTTGCGCTCCACCAGCTTTGGAATGATGACGGGGGTGTTGGCGCGCACCGGCCACTTGGCCAGGTACTTGAGCTCTATCATCCCGTCAGAATAGTTCACGTCTGGGGTGCCTTCACCCGCCACGTTCTCTATGCGCTGCGGGTCCAGGCCCAGCTGGGCCAGGCGGGGCCGCAGGGCGTTCCACATGCCATCTTCGTTCATCAGCGTGGCCCCTGCGGGCCGGGGGCCTGGCCCTGGTACTTGCCCCGGTACGGACGCTCCACGCGCTCATCCGTATAGTGGAACACCACCTGGGCGATGGGCCAGCCCTGAAACAGGACAATCTCGGTATCGCTGTGATTGGTCAGCTCCAACGTAAGGTGGCCAAACCAGCCGGGTTCGATGATGGTGTTCTGCACCGTCAGGCCCCGCCGCGCCCAGCTGGATTTGTCGTGGACGACGCCCACCACGTTGTCGGGCATGGAGAAGCACTCCTTGGCCGCAACGAGGAGAAATTCCCCTGGCGCGACGCGGCGCAGCAGGGTGTCGTTGCCGATGTCCAGCGCCAGGTCGTAGCCTGCTGGGCCGAGGCCCCCGGAGAAGGTTGCCTCCTGGTACTGCTCACGGCATGGCTCAAGGATGCGTAGCCGCCGTATCGTCTGTCCTGATAGTATAGTCACTCTTCCCTCCACCCGACTAAGCTTAAGCCTACAGCCGCCCGGCGCCCCAGCGCCAGTGGCGGCGGGTCCGGTTGACGGTGCGTGTACGTCCTACTTGATCTCGCCCCAGCTGGGGCCGAGCTCCACATCTACGTTGACAGGCACCAGCAGCGGCAATGTTTCAGACATGATCTTCGCCCAGGCCAGGCCCTCATCCCTGTCAGCCACACCAAGGTCCACTTCGTCGTGGACTTGAAGCTGGAGGCGCGCCCCGGCGCGGTCCAGTTCAATCATGGCTTGCTTCGTTTGGTCGGCCGCTGACCCCTGGATGATGCGGTTGAACGCCTTGTGGGTGTCCTCAAGGTTCCCGTGCATGTCGGTGGCGAAGTGACAGCGCCGGCCCAGCAGCGTCTTCACGTAGCCACGGCCCTTGGCGATGCGCTCCACTGCCTTGGCCGTGGCGCGGATGTACGGAACGCGACTATCCACCAAGTTCAGCAGGGCCTGGCCCTCCTTGCCGGCGGCCTCGCGCCAGCGGCCAGTGCGCTCATCCTGCACGAGGACGATGGGCAGGCCGATCTGGCGGCACAGCTTGGCGCCGCCCATGCCGTAGCAGATGCCGAGGTAGATATTCTTACATGGGTCGCGTAGGAGCTTGAGCTCCTTTGATTTCTTGTCCCAGGCCAGCACGTGGTCGCCGTGGACCATGGCCGTGAACATGGTGTGGTAATCCATGCTCGGGTCTGTGCGCTTGCGGTGCGCGGCGGCCAGGGCCGATGCGTGCGCCTTGGCCCCGATGCGCTCCTGGCCGCTGGCTATGGCGAAGTGGAGCGCCAAGCCCGGCTCCTGCTGGCTGTAGTCCAGGCTGGCCCATTCTTCGCCTGGGTCCGGTATATAGACCTTGCGCCACATGGGGCCGAGTTCGGGGTCGCGGGCCGGTTGGTTCTGCAGGTTGGGGTCCTGGCAGCTGAGCCGCCCAAAGGCGGCGCCCTCAGTGCCGTCACCTTCCTCATCGCTATCCATAACGGTCTGATTGAAGGTGCAGTGGATGCGCGCGATGTTGCCGCCGGCTGGCATCACGGAATGGTCACGAACGGACTGTACGAATGTGGTCCGCAGCTGGCTCATCTTGCGGGCGCGGCGTATCGCTGTGGCCACCGGGTGGTCCAGGGACTCCAGCCACGCCTTATCGATCTTAGGCTTGCCGGTGGCCGTGCTGCCAGGCATCAGGCCGGCGGCCCGCAGGGGTTGGGCCACGACCTCGGCTTTCATGGCGTCGCCCACCCGCACGGCTACGCCTGTGATGCGCTGCACCTCGCCCCACGCCTTCATCTCTTCGGCGCGGCTGTGGCGCTCCACTCTGTCCAGCTGGTCAAAGTCCACGGCCACGCCCCGGCGCCGCATCCGGACCAGGACCGGCAACAGGGCGGACTCCATGTCCCACACCCGGCGGAGCTCCTGTTCCTCTATCAGCTTCTCCTGGCGCTCCAGCAACAGCAGGGGCCGGTCGGCGTCGGCCTCGGCGTAGGGGCCGACGTAGCGCGCCGGCAGCATGTGCATGTCACGCTTAGGGTCCAGGGGCTTGCTATCCCCGCCCTTGTGGGCGGCTGCGGCTTGCTTGAGCAGACTCTCATCCTTGCCGGCCAGGCCGTGTCGTTTGAGGATATTGTCCAGGCTGTAGGAGTACTGGAGCTCATCAAGGAGAGGCTCCGCCACCTGCACGTCCCGCAGGGTGGCATTGTCCATGGTGACGTCAACCTCGGCCAGGAAGTCAACGTCATAGCTCAGCTTGGCCCCCACCACCTCGCCGGTCCAGTGGCGCAGGTTATCGCGTAGGTAGGCCAGAGCGCGGCCAGGATCGGCTACGTTATCCCCACCGCCGTGGCGCATGGGGACATACCAGCTGCCCAGGCCGGGGAAGCTGACGCTGTAGCCCACCACGTAGCCGCCGCGCCGCACGCCAGGCCCCAGCTTGCGCAGGGTCGGGTCGCAGGTCTCAGTGTCCAGCCCCACACGCTTGAAGGCCGACCAGTCCTGGGGCAGGTCAGCCAGGTTGGGCGGGCGCCAATCAGCCTCGGGTGGGAACAACGTGCCCTGGAGTGTCATTTCGGGTCCTGGAGTACTAGGACGTGATGTTGTCTGTTTGTTATCTTAGGGAAAACCGAGCAGGCATGTAAGAACGCTGCTTCCGCTGCCGGCCACGGGAACCCTGAGACATAAAAACCGGAACAGGAAGCTCCGCGTCTATCACCTGAACGATCCCACCAGAAGAAAGCATACCAGAGCGGTGTACCACCGACTGTCCAAAATACATCTCCAGTTGGCGCATCCTTATGGTTTCCATTTTTCAATAAACCACCATCAAGCAAACTATTAGACCAAGGGAAGCCTGGTATATCTCTCTTTGGGTCCCAGATGACGCGTCCGTTACTTGAATAAAGATAATGCCCAGGGGACTCCCAGCGACCAAAGAAGAGCGCTATTTTTTCGGGCTGGGCTTTGTCTATAGTTGTCATCCCGCCTTGCTGCCTCGGAAGAAGGGATGTTCGGGCCAGAGGCAGACCGCTATGCGGTTCATGGCGTTTTCGGGGTCCAGCATGGACTCCTTATCCAGCCGCGTCAGGGCCTGTTCGGCCGCCTGCGGCGTGCAGCCCCAGGCCGCGCCGATGGCGGCCATGCCCTGCGGCGGACACGTCTGCGTGGCCCAGATGAACATCGCCATGCGGCGACAGTAGACGTCATCCAGGCCCTGGTGGTGGCTGGCCATGATGCGGTCCGCGTTGCAGGCACCCTCGCTGCCACGGGCCACCTCGGCGGCGACCTCGGTCGGCGTGTACAGGCGCAGCGGGTCAAAGGGGCGGCGCGTCACGCCACGTCCACCAGTTCAATAGCCATACCAGCCTTGACGTTGCTGGCCATGCTGGTGAGCATGTTGCGCGCCTGGCGCAGGCTGTCCTGGTCGCCGTTTATCAGGATAAGGATCAACGCCTTACGGGTGCGCCGGCCACGGATGTCGTTGATGTCCATAAACTCCTGCAGATCGTTCCATGGCACCAGGCGGCGGCAGCTGTTGCGGCCTGTGAGAAGCTTATCCAGGTACGACACCGCCTTTTCCAGGTCCTCGGCCGGCTTGCCCTTCTTGGGCCACCGCCAGACGTACTTGGACGCGGTCGCCTCCAGGTAGGCGATGTCGTGCTTCTCCATCAGGTCCCAGTGGGCCTTGTCATCGGGCGCATCGTAGTGGTTGCCCCCGACCTGTTCAATCTTTGGCATAATTTTTAAACCCCTTGTACCTCTCTGCGTGCAATCGAAGCATTCTATCACGCGCCCCTACCCTGGCAGCTTCCGAAGGCTTCCTTCCCGACATGGCTTTGGATCGTTTTTCACAAGTCTCGGGCGTGTCTTTCCGACCTACGCACTGTTTGTTTCCAATCATGTACGCCTTGCGGGCTGCACGTCGTTCAGGCGTCCAGCCAGCGGCTACCTTGGCTACGATCAAAGGAGTAAAGACAACCCCCGAAGCCCTAGCAGAACGATTGCAGATAGGCCGATAGAGGTCTAGGCACTTCTGTTCGTAGAATAGAACCCTATTATTATCACAAATCAACACAATCTGCGGCCACAGGCCACCATTACTATCATAAGCTTGTTGTATTTTTGGATTTTTATGGGTCCTATTGAAGCATTGGCGTGCGTGCTTAAGGACCCTGCGGGTAACATCTTGGCTCGATCCAATATAAGAATCAGTCTTAGAAAACCAAAGCCTGTAGACACCAGCGACCATGGCTACCCCTTGATCCCCGCTATTTCTTCAACTTCGCTGTATGAGAGCCGCGTGCTACGCATACCCGTGGCCCCCTGGAATATCTGCCGGTAGGCGGGGGGCAGGTGTTCGGCTGGCGCCCAGTGAAAGGCTTGCTGGTAGTACTCGATCCAGCCTTGAAATCCTTGGTTGCCGCGTCCCCGTTCCTCCAGGCACCACAGGTAGAGCTCAAGCTTGTCCCCCCAGTGCAGGTAGGCGTCCTGCTCGGTGCTAAGGGTTGTCTCAACGCCCAGGGACGCCAGCACCATCTCGTCTACCTCCGCCACGCGGGGACAGAGCGTCTTCACGGGGCTGGGCAGGTCGCCCGTGGCACGCTCGGCCACGTCGTGGAAGGCGCAGGCCACCAGCAGCTGGGCGCTGGGCAGTTCGTCGCCGTGGTCGGCCTTCCAGGCCAACGTCACCAGCGTGATGAGGTCCAGGCTGTGGTGGCCGACGCTGTAGCGCATGAGGTGCGGGTGCGCGTGGGCGCGCTCCACGGCCGACCCCTCCCGGGCGAAGCGAACCTTGTTTAGGAGGGAGGTCATTCTTCAGGTTCCTCTGGCGCGGGGCCGTATGGGTAGAACAGTTGCAAGGGCACCTGCGCTGCTATCGCAACGCTGCGGGCGGCTTTATCGTAGTTGAATATGAATTCAGTTCTCGGCAACGGATCATCAAACGGAAAAAGTTCAGCGAGTTTATCCAGGTAAGCCTTGCGTATCTTCTCCCAGCCGGCCTCGTCGTAAAATATGGGATCGTGAGACTTTAACAGATCGTCGAGCCTCTCGGTTATCGCCACACCAAAGTCCATGATGGCCTCGTAGGCGGCGTTGAACCTGCGCCAGTTCTCCCACTGCCATGCCTCGCGCCGCGCGCGGCGACGGTGGTAGGTACGCCAGCGCGCCATCACCTAGCCCCCTGCCACAGGCCCATCACGTACACCAGGCCGTAGCCGGCGCCGACGGCAAGACCGAGGAAGAACCACCAGGCGGCGCGCTGGTCGCCGGGGGTCATGGATGGCCTGCTGCCAGAGTGTGAATGACCCATCCCATACCCAGGAATAGAGCATAGATGGTGCGATTGCCGACGATGGTAGAAAGACTCTCTACGAAGGTGCGCCGCTCGCCCTTCCGAAGAAGTCCTTCCAGAACCCCCGATTGGCTAACCACGATAATTAGCATGGCTGCCCAGAAGGTGTAGAGGCCGACCGCCTCCCAGTACCCCAGCCAGACGAGGCCGAGGGGGGAGACGAACCATCTCCAGAGCCACATCATGACGAACCCGTCCCAGAACACGGCGCTCATGCTGATCGCGAACAGCAGAAGGGCTCCGAGCGCCTTTAGCGTCTTCTCTTCTTCAGTCTCAACCTTGGTCATGGATCATCCCGTCATCCGCCTTCACCTTCCAGCGATCGTACCGCCGCCGGACCCACTGCTCGGCCGCCAGCCGCCAGTCGGGCGCAGCGCAGCGCTCCAGTATCTCCAGCGCGCCGGTGTAGCGAGCCTCGCCCCGGCCGCCCTTCCAGTGCTGGTGGGCCAGGGCGAGAGGCACGGCGACGCGGCGCAGCCAGGGCCAGCGCGCCTTGGTGGCGGCCTCGACGGCGCCATGCTCGAAGAAGACGCGCAGGTCCTCCTGGAGGATGCGCTCGCGGTCGGTGTCCGTGGTCTTTAGCTGCGCCCAGTCCGTCCACATGGAGTAGGGCTGGACGTCAGGCTTGATGGCGGGTTGGTCCGAGAAAGGAAAGGCAAGCCCGCTGTAGGGGTTTCGCGTCGCATTGTAGTCAGCGGCGATGTCCGGCATCGTCGCCTCGTAGGCGTGGAAATTGTTGCTGATAAACGTCAGCGTCCCGACACCGAGCCCGAGCCGGCCGGCGAGGTACTCCTGCGCCACGCTGAAGTGGACGACGTTGGCCCCGAACAGGCCCCAGATGATGTCGTGGCTGCGGTTGAAAACCGTGAGGTGCAGCGCGCCGCCGCTGATCCAGGGCAACATGGTGAGATTGCAGGGGACGTCCTTGCCGCCACTCTGGGCAGCCCACTTGTCCGTGGGCGGGTCCCACATCTGAATGACTACTCGACGATCACCAGTATCCTTGCGAAGCCGCTCCACTGCCCAGTCTAGTTGATCGCCCCAATTGTATGCGGTGCCGCCTTCCCTGACTTCCCAATTACGCCACCGTTTCCCGTACGCCGCCGGCTGCGTCACCCCGCCGTCGTCGCTGTACTCGGCCATGCGCTTGACGTAGGGGGTGAGCTGCTTGAGGTCGTCGCGGCCGGCGAGCATCCAAATCGCTTCGCAGCAATGGAAGAACGGGTTGGCGTCGCGCCAGGGGGCGAACAGCACCCGCTCCATCGGCCGGGCGAACACCGTCGAGACCGGGCACGGCATGCGCAGGACCGGCCCGTTGCGGCTCTCCTCGCGGACGCCGTGGACGCGAAGGAGGTCGAGGGCGGCGGGGAGGCCATCGTTGACGTTGCGGCAGTTGACGACGTGCATCAGTGTCCCCTTCCTGGAACGTAGAGCGCTCGCGGCCGGCCCTCGCCGAGGCGCACCCGCATGTATTTATCGTATTCACAGAGGCAGTTCTGCAGGTCTGTTAGCTCTGGCAGCGGCGCCCAGTCCGCCAGCAGGCCCTGGTCGGCTAGGGCATCCCGCACGCCCAGCAGCTCCAGCACGCCCGACGCCTGGCGCAGCGGGGCGTCGGTGGGGCGGCCATGCAGCCGGTTAAGGCCCCGGCGGCTGCCTGGCCCCATGGCCGCCCACGTGGCAGCGTCTGGGGCGTCCTTGAGGTAACGGGTGTGACGCATGTCCGTCGTGACCTGGCCGGCCATGAAACTACCCATGCCGGGGAAGGCCCCGCTGGTGAAGTAGGAGTGGACACCCTCCATGGTATCATCACCTGGCCCGTTCAGGTGCTGCCAGTCGTGGCGGTTGTTCCACAGCACCTCCAGCACATTCCGCACGACGTACTGCTGCTTTGGCTGGCTGGTGCCGCCGTTGGTGATCATGTAGGCGCCGGTGAATAGTTTCTCGCCCCGGCCAGCACGGCTATTCAGTGCGGACAGCATGTACTCCGGTGTGAACAGGCGGTCATCCGTGGGCCACGCGCCGGTCGTGGCTATCAGCTCCGCCAACGTGGCCGGCCAATTGATCCACCGAGCCACGCAAAGCATGAACCACAGGTTCTCATTGTCGGCGTAGGGGACGCGGATGTTGTCGTTGATCCACTTGGTGACGCTGTCCTGCTCACGGTAGACGTTGCAGAAGCGGTACTGCCGCAGCACGGGATCGTGTGTCAGCGCCCCCGCGCTCCAGTTGTAGTAGGCGCCCTGGGCGTCTGGACGGGTAGGGTCACGCCAAGCCGCCACGTCCAGTTCATTTTGAAACTCAGGCCCGTTGCCGCCAGGCTGGCGTTCCAGCGCTGACTTGCGCAGATATATGGCCTGGCGTTCGTTGATCCAGTCGGCCAGCAGCTGGAGCCTGTCCTGGACGATCACGGTTCCACCAGCCCCAGCGGGCCGGCGCCCTTGGCCCGTAGCGCCTGGCCGGCCTGGTTGTCCAGCATGATGTCTGTCAGCATGGCGGCCAGGACGTTGGTGTCGTTGCTGGGCGGCAGGTCGTAGACGTGCATACCATCACGCATGGCGGCGGCCCGGCCCCGCATGGCGCGGCCCATCATGGTCTCAACCTGCAGGACGTTGAAGTCCTTGCCGGCCTTACCGACGCTGGCCTGCCGGGCGCGCACACGCTCCACACACACATCCAGGGGCGTGTGCAGGTAGATGAACAGGTAGCGGTGCCCCTGGCCGGCCAGCAGGCGGGCGTAGTCGGCCCAGCTGCCGTAGACCCCGGAGGCCAGCAGGCCCTCGGCGATCACGTGGTCGCAGTTGATGCGGTCTGCGGCCAGCATGTAGCTGATGGCGTTGCGCTGGATTTCAAAGCTGGGGATTTTATCCATGCCCCCGCAGCTGGCGTCGTAGCTGCCCACGGCGCCGACCGTGCCCAGCGCCTTGGTCAGACGGATGTAGCCCTCCACGCGCTTTTCGCGGTCGGGGTCGGTCTTAGTGGGGCTGGGGTAGAAACAGAGATCGACCGGGCCGCCGGTGTCACCGCCTTCGCCCTTGGCGTACTGACCCTTCAGGTTGGGCGGGAGAAAGCGCCTGGCCAGCGTGGTCTTGCCACTGCCGTTGGTGCCACGGATAGAGTAGACGGTGCCCATGGGGCGCTCCTATGCTTCTGAACAGGCTGCACCCTGCCGCGCTGCGGCGTGGCGCGCCAGGGGTTGGTGGTCAGGGTTGATGCGTGGCGGCGCGGTAGGTCTTGGCTGAATAATCATAGACAACCGCGCCGGGGTGGTTTTGGATGTAGAGCTGAATGTCTTGCGAGGCCTGCGGCATGGATATGTCAAACATCAACATAAGGTTTTGTCGATTGATGCGCTTTTGCGTGGCCAGGTGCTGGGCGATCCACTGCTGGCGGTAGTTGATGAACCAACGACTCACAGCCCCAGATGCTCCATAAGCCGCATCCCTATCCATTTTGTATAAGCCGGGGGCACCGCTTCACTCATTCCACCCATCGTTGCCCACGGCATGCCCATGAGCTGGCGGGCCAGGGCAGGCCGGTCCTCACCTGGGAAGTCCACAGTCTTACCCGTGCCCTTGCCGGTGCGGTACTCGCCGCTGCGGGCACGGATGTGGCCGCCGAACACATTGGCAATGGGATGTTTGCAGCCTGGCGGCAGCGGCTCCTCCAACGGCCAGTTGGTTTCAAACAAACGCTCCCTGGATAGGTCAAAGCGCTGGCCCTTGGACGTGGTGCAGTGAAGGTCGAACATGCAGCCAGTCAATGAGACAGGGTCGTGCAGGTGGTCCCGCGCCGCGCGCACGTTCTCAATCACGTAGGGTAAGTCGGTCCCCTCGCACAGCAGGCGGGTGTGGGGTATCAAGTTGAGGTGGTTCTCGCGCTTACTATTCAGCTCTGTCAGCTTCTGGCAGGGCGGCGACGCGTGGACGGCCACGGCCCCCACCCGCCGGCAGTAGGCGGCGAACTGGCTGGCCCCGTACCACGTCACGTCGGTAATCAGCAGGTCGTGCCGGTAGCCCGGCCAGCGGCGCAGGTCCCAGCCGACAACGTCAAACCCCGCCTGGGCGTAGCCCTCCGACGCGCCGCCCTCGCCACAGAACAGGTCTACTAGGACGGGTAGGGTCACAGCAGCACCCCCTGGCCCAGGATGCCGTCCACAGGCAGCTTGAACATGGTCCGGCACTGCGCTATCCGGGCCAGGGTCTTTTCGCCGCGCGTCACCTTAACAGGGTCGCCGGAGGCTATCAGCAAGCGGCTGGTGTGGGCCAGTGGCTCGTACTTGTCCGTCAGGGCCGCGTTCCGCTCCACCAGGGCGCGGCGCTTCACAGTCAGGGACACGTCGTAATGCTCCCAACTGGCCTTGGGCGGCTGCTGAAACCACACCCGGCGCAGGCCCAGGAACGCGGCGTGGTCGTGGAGCTCATTCACGGTGGTGGCCCACATGTGACACATGATCATGCGCCCGAAGCGGTGGCTTACGTCGTCGACGTACAGGGTCACTTCGGCTCCCCCTGCGGCACAAAGGCCAAATACAGCGCGTAGAGGCCTTGGCCGGCCAGGCAGATTAGACCGATGGCGATGCGGAAGAACAGGTACAGGACCTTGAACGTGGCAATCACCACGAACAGAAGGCAGACCATTACGATGGCAAGGTAGGGCATCAGTAGCCTCCATAGACAGGGAAGTTGCCGTCAGGGTAGCTGCCTGGCATCATCTGGTAGCCGGGCGGTGGCGGATGGGGGCAGTATGATCGCTCACACAGCAACCACACATACCACCCCTTGCCCAGGTCCTTGATACGGACCCAATGAAACTCAGCTTTCTTCATGGCCCTAGTACATGCCGGGGAAGCTGACGTTGCGCGCCTCGTCGAGGGCGTTCTCCAGGTCGTCGGCGAACTGGTCGACCTCGTCGTAGCCATCAGACCCATGCTCGTTGCCTTCCAGCCACGCGCGGGCCGCGTCCAGCACCCCATCCAGCGGGGCGCAGGCATTATCCAGGCGCGCCGCGCGGGACTGGGCCTTGCGGCGGGTGTCCATGGTGTAGGTCACCATGACCTTAGCCAGGGCGTCGGGCACGGTCAACTGCTCCAGGCCGCTGTGGGCGTTCTCCAGGGCGTCCTTGGTCTCATTGACCTCATCATACTTGGGGAGGTGTTCCATGGAGTTGGATTCCATGTTGCTGGCCCACTCCTCCATCTCTTCCTTGAGGGAACCAATGTCCTCGGTGCCGCCGACCAGGCAGTCCTCGGCCGAGTTGGTGAACGGGGTGGCGCGGCTGCCGGCGGGGCGGCGGGTCTTTGTCACGGTGGTAGCTCCTGTGCTTCTGTTAGATGGGGGTGGCGGCGCCGTCGGGCGCTATGCGGAACAGCTGCTGCACGGGGTGCAGGCCGGCGGCGCTGCGGTCCACCACGCGGTGGCAGGTTATGGCCTTGCCTTCCCAGGCCCAGCCGGTGGACAACACCTTCTGGCGGCGGGGGTTCTGGTAGGCGCCCGCCGGGTCGTCGCCGGCAAACAGCTTGTCCATGGTGGCTTGCTGGGCGGCCTTGGGCTGGCGGCTGTGCTGGGCGGGGTTGTGGGCCATGGAGTAGCTCCTTGCTGCTGATCATAGAATACAACAGACGCTGAGGAACGCAATGGCTATTCCTCACCACCCTTGCCGCCCTTCGGCGGCGCGGCGCGCTCGTCAGCCGGGATGATGAGCCACACGCGCTGGCCGTCCGTCTTGCAGCCGTAGCCCCGGCGGTGGTGGAACAGCCGGCACACGCTGCCCCACAGGGCGGCGGGCGTCCACTCCACGTCCCGGTCCGGGGACTGGGCCAGGCGCAGGGTGCGCAGGTCGGCCCAGCTGGCGCCCAAGTCGCTGGCGGGATCGCTGGTGATCTTGGCGGTCAGCAGTTCGTACATCTCGCCTTGCTTCGTACCGACCTTGGGGCGGTAGGCCACCTTCGCCGGCTTCTTCTCGGCCGGCTTGTGGTCCGTCTTGGTCACCTTCTTGGCCGCACGCTCCGCCCGGCGGGCGGCGGTGCGCGCCTGGCCCACGGCGGGGGCCTCGGCCAGGGCAGCAGCCAGGGCGGCCTGCTGGGGCGTGGGCGTCGGCGCTGGGGCCTTGGCGGGGGCTGCTTCCTTGGCGGCCACACGCTCAGAGATGGTCTGGGGCTTGCCGGCGGCCAGGCGGCGCCACGTGAAGCCGCCCTCCGCGTCGTCGATGGCGAAGTGGACCATGGAGAGCGGGGCGCTGATGCCCTGCGCCGTCAGAGCGGCGCGGGCGGCGCGCACCGCGTTGGACTTTACGGTGTAGACCTTGGTGTCGGGGGACATGGGGTAGCTCCTGTGCTTCTGAGAGTAGACCTACGCCCCATCGTCCCCGTCCGCAAGGACTATTTCGTTAACGGAGCCTATTTCGTGAATGGGGAAAGGGCGCGCAACGCCATCATGGCGCCCAGACAGTCCTGCGCCTGGGCGCGGGCGTCGGCCAGGGCAGTGTGGGCCACGATGCGGGTGGGGCGCTCCCAGTTGGCGTACCGCTGGGCCACCTCGTACAGGGTGCGGGTGTCGCGCGGCGCGCTGTAGCGCCACGGAACCGGCAAGCTGATGCGGTCGTAGTACCGTTCCAGGTGGGCAATGTCAAAGCCCAAGCCCTGGGACCAGACGCGCTCAACGCCCCTGGTCTCGTAGAACATGTTCAGGTGGCCCAGGGCGGCGGTCATGTGCTGCGGCTTGTTCCGCACGGCGCGCTGGGCCTCGGGTGGCTGCTTCATCCAAAAATCAAAGGCACCATCGTCTATGATGGCCCCCAGGCCCACGCAGCTATCAATGCTGATGCACATCTCAAAGTCCGCGCCGATCTCGCCCGTTTCGTCGTCGAACACGCAGGCCCCCAGCTGGATGAAGATGGGTAGGCCGGTGGTGGCCAGGGTCTCGGCGTCGATCATGAGGTTCTTCATTACACTAGTTCCTTTTCTTCGGCGAGCCAATTTGGGATGGTGAACGTGGCGCGGTCGCCGATGCGGGCGTTCGGTGGGTCCATATCGCACTGGCTCTTGGGCAGCCAGACGTCGCCGGTGGCCAGGCCCGAGACGCGCCAGGCCGCGTCGCTCTCAGCACGGTGGGTGCCAGCGTAGTCGTCAGCCTCATCCTTGAACCGGCTCATTTCTTTTTCTCCAATCCAAGACGCTGGCGCAGGCCGATCCCGCTGCTGATGCGGTCGGCAAAGGTTTCATAACTGCGCCCACCCTTGGGCGTCGCCACGCGGGCGTGGCTCTCTTCCTCAAACACCCCGCGTAAGATCAGGTAGTCCACCACCTTGCGGTCCACATCAGCATCCGCCGCGTGGGGCAGCACCACGTCCAGCGCCTTGATGAGGCTGCTGGCGATGGGCATGGACCCCACCGCCAGGCAGATGCGCAGCACCCGTTCTACGCGGGCCTGACCCCCACGCCCGGCCAGGGCCAGCAACGTCTTGATCGCAACCGTGTCCCCCGGCCTGTACTCGCTGCGGGGGTGGGCCAGCAGCCGGCAGCCGGTGGCCACCAGGGCGCACTCCAGGTCAATGGCGGCGGGGTCCTGCGCCGCCACCTGGGCGGAGTAGATGTCCAGCGCCGTCAGCTGGATGCGGCGGGTGTTGATGCCAATGAACCCGCGCGCCTTGTCGGCCAGGGTGGCCAGGTCGTGGATCAGGCAGGGCAGGAACGGGATGTTGCCGTTGGTCGCAGCCGCGATGGCGGTGTGCTGGCCATCAACGACCTCGTATATATCGGGTTCATCGGTGGGGCAGACCGTGGGCGCCTTGTAGGCCCCCCAGTCCCAGGCGGCGGCCATGCCAAGGATCAGCTTGATGCCCTTGTCGCTGACGCCGCGCTGGTAGTCCTCATTTATCACAAGCTGGGCCATGGCCAGCTGCACGGGGCGCGGCGCCGGGCCTGGCAGGTTGCCCCGTGGCGCGCCCTTGAGACCCTTGATTGGATGGTAGCCCAGCTGGTAGGCTATCTCACTGGACATACGCCCCCCTCGCAGTCATCCTCTAGTTCATCAAGCGGCACGGCGCCGCCCATGTCTTCAAGCGTACCGATGGGCCGCAGCTGGGCCACGTAGGCGTCGAACGTGGCCTTGTCCACCACGGCCTGCGGCAGGTAGGCCGCTCCGAAGTCAGCCGCCGTCTTGGTTGGGTCCGTGCGGAAGGCCCAGGACACGCCGACGTAGCTGTCCCAGTTGGCCAGCATCCAATCAATAATGGCCGGCACCTCCTCCGGGTCGTAGGACACTGTGAGCGACACGTTCTGGTCGGCCCAGTTCAACATCAGCAGCTTGTACCGCTCCAGCTGCTCCACGGCGGGCTCCAGGTTCACCGGCGTGCCGTGGAAGTCCTGAAACAGGACGCCCTCGCTTTCCACCGGGAACTTGATCAGCACCTGCGTCTCCTGCGTGGGGTGGGGGCGCACGTCGTAGCCGGCGTGCCGCAGCACGGCCACCAGCGGGTCCGTGCGGGCGTACACGATGCTGTTGAACACGTAGCGGCCCAGGGGGCGGTGGGCGCCTTCGGTGGTGTCCATGACCTTGCCCAGGGTGCCGCTGGGCTTGATGCAGGTCACGTTCTTGGGGCGCGGGGTGCCTAGCTCCTCGGCCATGCCCCAGGCGCCGGCGTGGGCGGCTGTCCGCATTGCTCTAAGATCGTGCGCAGTAAGATCAGGCCGCCGGGCGACCCCAGTGATAGAGGTCCCACACAGGTGCAGAAACTCGTTGACTTCGTGCCAGGTACGTTGGAGTATTCCGTCGTCCAGGTTGACGAGGGTCTGCCTGTAATTCGCTCGGGCGGCAAGCCGCAGAGCGGACAGCAGGTCGTCGAGGTGGCTGAATTTAGCAACGTCGACCTCAATGAGGTTGCAGAATCCCTTATCAGCAAGGAGTATCTCCACGCAGGGGTTGGCGGTGCTGAACCACGGCGCCCGCTGCCGGGCCTGGGCTGCGTTGATGAAGCCCGGCTCGTTGCCGCCGCTGGCCAGGATGGTGTCGAAGATTTCCCGCAGCCGGGCGCGGGTTGGCTTCTCCCAGAAGAGGATAGAGTTATTCGACTGCTGCCGCTGGTGCCGCTGTGGGTCTGCATAGCAGCCGTCCTTGAACCGGATGAAGTCGTCGATCTCGGGGTCGCCCTCATCCATCAACAATATCTCGGCCCCGCGCCGCCCGGTCTGAATAACGCCCAGGTGGTTGATGATGTCGGCAATGTCAAGCTTGCGCAGCAGCTGGCCGGCGCGGCGCGACAAGATGGCCGCGATCTTGGGCATCTCCTGGCTGATGACGGTGTCACCGCTGCTGCGCCAGCCGTAGCGGCTGAGCAGGGAACCCTCGGCGCGCACGGCTGAGAAGTCAAGCACCAGCTCCACGGCTGGGTACTTGCCCGCCACCAGCTTGCCAATGGCCTTGGCCCAGGCCTCACCGCTGTCGCCCACGCGGATGGTCCAGCGCCGCGTGCTGCGGTCCCACGTCTCCACGTTGTAGTCTTCGCCGCTGGGGCCATCCTCGATGGTGCGCTGGGACCGGATGACGGTGATCTTGCTGATGGGCTGCATGAAGCCGTTCAGCACGCCGCCCTCTGGCTTGGCGCCAATGCCGCAGCCGTTCAGCAGCAGCCAGGTAGCGTCCACCACGTCGTAGACAGTGCGGACCACGTGCCCGCTGCACGCGAACTGGCTGAGCTCCCGGCTGCGGGCGATCTCCGTGCCGCCCAGCCACATGGTGCGCCCGCTGGGCAGCACCTTGCGGGCCAGCATCAGCTCCCGCAGTTGCATCAGCTCTCGTTGAGCATCAAGCGGGGTGTCGATGTCAGTATCAGACCAACCGCCGGCACGGCTCCACAGCCAGAGCTGGTGGCCAATGACGCGGTCAATGGCCTGCTCAAACGTCTCAGCCGCACCATCGTCACGGGTGCGGCTGTAGGTGCGCTGGAATACGGCGAGCGCCCTGGCGCTCATTGGTGCTGTGGACAAAGGTGTTCCCCCGGTTACTACGTTAAGAGTTGTCGTGCGATTTTTCTATTGCGGCGGCGAACTTTTTGCCGCTCAAGTTTTTCATTCTTGAACAGCATCTGTTCTTTTGTTAGAACCGTCGTAATTTCTTTAGAATGTTGCTGTAGCGCAGGCGTGCTAGATTTCTCCAAGCGTTTATTTCTTTGTGCCTCTAGCATTCTGGTTCTAAACGCAGGGTTGGCCCACAGGGCGGCCTGCTTTGTCCGTGCCGCCACCAGTCGCTCCGGCTTATTTAGCGCGGTCCTAATGCTAAGACTTTTCTTATCCAAAGCCTCCTTGGTGTTCCTGCTGGTCAGTAGGGCTTGACGCTTTTCTGGATCGGCCCACCTGGCCTCCTGTGCCCGCCTCCTCCAGGCTAGCTCCTCCGGCGTGCGCCGTCGTCTGGCCTCTTGTTCCTTGTTGCCGGGGTCGCTCCACCACGCTTTAATGGAGGCTCCGCGACGCGCGTTTACCTCTGGTGTGACACCAACACCGCCAAGGCCACCGGCTGTTTGATTATAGCCCCGTGGGTGAAGTGTATCGTAAGCATACACTAGGGATTTCTCCATAAGGTAGCAGTAAGGCGTATCACCAATCAGAAGCGTCTGGACGTTAATACTTTCTAATCCATACTTCCTTATTGATCTACCAATCAGGGTATTGGCCCTGCAATGAGAAGTCAGCCTCCGTTGCAGGTTATTTGTCACCCCAATGTACTGCTTACCCGATGGTGCCGTGAGGCAGTAGACTACTGTCATCTATGGCCTCACAAGTATCAATTTTTCAGCGGCTCTCGTTATTCCGGTGTAGAGCCAGTTAGTATGGCTGTCGCGGCGGGGCCAGTTGTCGAACAGCGCCACGCTGCCCCACTGGCTGCCCTGCGACTTGTGGACCGTGAGGCAGTCGCCCCACGTGAACTGCTGGGCGTGACTGCCGAAGGCCGGCTTGTTCGCCTCGTCCAGGAAGATGTTGGGGTCGGCCGGCACCGTCATGGGCGCGCCGCCCTCCAGCGGTGAGATGGTGAGCGGCACGGCGCCGTCGCCCGGCTCCCAGCCCTCCACGTCTTCCTCACAACGCCACTGGGTTCCGTTCAGCAGGCCCTGCTGGTGGTCGTTACGAATACAGACCAGCTTCTCACCAGCGCGGGGCATGGGGTCCGCGATGCCCGCCAGCTGCCGGTGGCGCATGTTGATGGACTGGCGCGTCAGGTTGGTGCCGCACAGCACTTGATCCACGCCCAGGGCCAGCTGGGCGTCAATGGAGCGGACAACGGAGGCGTCGCCAAACTCGCCGTAGGGGATGGACTTACCCTCTCGCGCCAGGGTGGCCAGGCGCAGGATGGGGCTCTCCTGGGCCTGGCGATGGATTTCTGTCAGCTCGTAGTCCGGCCGGCGGTCGGTGAAGTAGCCGGCGGCCTTGACGGGCGGCAGCTGGGCACGGTCGCCCAGGACCAACGTCCTGCAGCCGAAGCTCAGCACGTCCTGCCCCAGGCGCTCGCCAATCATGGAACATTCGTCCAGGATGCACAGCGGGGCCAGGGCCAGGTCGCATTCCTCCCGGCTCTTAAGCAGAAAGCTCGGTTGCTTGGCCTGGGCCTCGGCTTCGGCCACGGCAGAGCGCAGGGCGTCGGCCCTGGCCGCCGTGGCGCGGTCGGGCTCGGCTACCCCCTCCAAAACGGCTAGCTCGTCCCGCAGGGCGTCCAGCTTGGTCGTGTCGCTGCCGGTGGGGGTGTAGATCATGCGGTGGATGGTGGTGGCCCCCGGCAGGCCCTTGCGCGCCATGACGCTGGCTGCCTTGCCGGTGTAGGCCCCGCAGACGGCGTAGCCGCCCACGTAGTCGTTGATGGCGCGCGCCAGCGTGGACTTTCCGGTGCCGGCGTAACCGGCCAGGTAGAACACCTGGCCGGCGGTGGGGTCGTCCAGCCAGCGGAACGCCATCTCCAGGGCGCGGCGCTGCTGCGGGGACCAGGCGACGTCCATCAGCCCTGGCCCTGGTCGTTGACGGGCGTGGGCATGGCGCGCACGCCGAGGAACATCTTGTGGAAGCGCCGCACGCGGTTGCCGGCGCCAATGATCGCGCTGCCGGGCGGGGGCGGGGCGGCCTCCTCCACCATGCGGTGGAAGCGCCCCTCCACCTGCCACACCACGAACTCGGTGTACAGGAAGTCGCCCACCACGGGCGTGGTCTCCATGTCCAGCACGAAGGCGGGGGTAGTTTCATCCCTGGGATGGCATTCAATGAGCATGTTCGAAATGTCCTGTGCTTCTTAAGCTTCTAAAGACCGTGGGGGTTGACGCCCGTGCCCTGACGCCAACCCCCTGAGCAACCTCTCTAGCCGGCCCCCTTATCAGGGAAGCACGACCGGACTTAGGCGCTCATCTCTTGCTGGCCCTAGTAGGGGGCCTTCTCGGCGTTGGGGTCGCCCTTGCGCAGGGCGTCCCCATCAGCATCGTTGACGTTGCGGAGAGTGGAGGTGTCCTCCTTCAGCTTGCCGGCGGAGACCGCCTCGCGCACCGACTTGGCCAGCTGGTAGAGCTCGCTGTTGGCCGGCAGACGGGACTTGTCGGCGGACTCGTCGGCGAAGTTGATCACCGGGATGTACCACGTGTTGCCGTTCTTCTCCATCTTCTGCGTGCGGATGTTGTACGCATGGCTGAAGAGCGGCAGTTTGGTGATCTTCTGCTTGGTCGTGGGGTTCACGACCACGATGCTGCGGGCGCGGAACATCCAGTCCTTGTAGGGCTTGATGTGCGTGGACGAGAACCGCCAGACCGCCGGGAACGGGTTGCCGTCGCCGTCCAGGGCCACGCCGTAGGCGGTGTAGGTTTCCTTGAGCTCATTTTCGTTGTCGGGGTGCTTGTACTTGCCCAGGCCCTGCTCGGCGCGGACGCGGCGCGCCAGTTCGCTGTCGATGTCGTGGTCGAACACGAAACCGCCGCCCTTGTCGCGCGGAATGAACTCGGGCAGGCTGTGCCGGGTCAGGGCCGGGATGAAGGTCACGCCCTCGCTGCCCTTGATGCCGGCGCCGGTGGTGCTGATGTATAACATGCCCGCCTTGAGGGGCGTGTCTTCGACCATGACCTGCGGGCTGGTCGGCTGCAGGATGTCGATCGTGGGGATCGACACGTCTTCCGCCGTCTGGTTCTCGAAGCCCGCGCCGGCGTCCTCGGTGTAGCCGGCAAACTCATCATCCGCCACCTCGGTGACTTCCCCGGTCTTGGGGTCGACGAGTTCCTTGGTGGCGGGATCGGGCTGAGTGTTTTCGTCTTCGCTCTGGGGTTTCTTCTTGTCGGCCGTGGCCATGGTCTGCAGTTCCTTTTCCAATGGAGCGGCCCCTTTTACGTGCGCCGGTCCTAGGCACGATTTGGTCCCGCTAGGCGGTCCCAGATTCTATTAATTGTTCCTTGGCTGCCTTCTGAGAAGCCCACGTTCTTTTCTGAGACTCACTCATCCTTTGTTTTGTCTCTTCAGAATGCTTATTGCCCTTGTTTGGTGTTCTACCACGCCTAGCCACGCGCAGCTTGGCTATGGTCTCAGGGCTGAGGGGCTTCCCCGTCCGGGTGCGTATGACGCCGGCTATCGCCGCCGCTGGGGGCTTTCGACCCTTCTGAGTCGCCGCTATCTTGGCCTTGTGTTCCTCGGACAGCGGCTTGCCACGGAAGCGCTCCCCGGCGACCCTGCCCACGGCCTCCCGCAGCCCCTGGTAGCGCAGGCGCCGGCTGCGGCCCACGTTGTACTTCTTCATCCCGGACATCCGCACTGCGGATACCCTCAGCACGCCGCCGTGTATCTTGGCCAGCAGGACGTGGGCGAACAAGTGATCAGAGAAGAGCAGGCGCACGATGTTGGTCGGATCATCGGTGCCGCCCAGGCAGCGGGGGTGGATGTGGTGACGGTCGTACGTGTCCTTCTCTAGATTGTTCTGTTTGGACAATCTATCAGCTATGAAAGCTTCGTATATCCTGGCGTAGTTCATCGTTTAGCAGGTTTCATTCGCACCCAGCCTTGGACGTGCGCGCCCAGCAGGGCCATGGGTACTTCCACGCCGTTGCCGACCAGTTCGCGCAGCACTGCGCCCAGGGTCTGCGGGTGAACGGTCTGCTTGTCGGTGGGGGCAAAGCCGGCCTTGATGATGGCGTCCAGCGCCTCGGCGGCCTTCTGGTCCTCGCCCTTACCAAACTCCAAGTCGATCTTGCGCTTGACAATGGCGTCCTGGCCCTGGCCGCGCAACCACATGATGGCCTGCGGCATGTTCGCCTGCGGGATGCT
>TBL_comb47_HYPODRAFT_10001655_pt1 | contig 28727 bp, 27 predicted proteins | sample TroBogypolimnion_40_FD_10682 | JGI IMG/M metagenome (IMG submission 10682) | reverse complement strand
AAACGTACGATAATAGAGAGCTTAAGGATCTAACCATGGCTAAAGAAGAACTGATTGAAATGATGGGCGTTGTCAACGAAGTGCTGCCAGACACGCGCTTTCGCGTGACCCTGGACAACGGTCACCAGTTGATCGCATATTCGGCCGGCAAGATGCGCAAGAACCACATTCGGATTCTGGCGGGTGATCGCGTGTCCCTGGAGCTCTCGCCTTACGACCTGAGCAAGGGCCGCATCAACTTCCGCCACATCGAAGGACGCGGGCCCATGACGCCGCGCCGTCCGCAGTAAAACCTGCCAAACTAGCCGCCCTAACAGGCGGTTTTTTTTGGTCTATGTTTTTATAAAGATATAAAGAGGCAACCATGTCCTTGAATCCTGTGATTTCTCTGTTGGGCCGACGCCTGCGCTTGGCCGTGATAGGCGGCGGCCCCGGCTCCTTTATCGGCGCCATGCACCGTCAGGCAGCCCGCATCGATGACCGCTATGAGCTGGTCGCCGCCTGCCTGTCTTCCAACGCCGAACGTTCGGTGCAGGCTGGACGCGAATTGGGACTGGTCGCTGAACGTTGCTACGCCGACGGCGCGGCGTTGATTGCAGGTGAGGCAGCGCGTGCCGACGGCGCCGATGTGCTGGCCATCATGACGCCCAACGACAGCCATTTCACCTTCTCCATGGCGGCATTGAACGCCGGCTTGGACGTCATCTGCGACAAGCCCATGACCAACACGCTGGACGAGGCAAAGGTGCTGCTACAAAAGGTCAGGAGCAGCGGCCTGGTGTTTTGCCTGACACATAACTACACCGGCTACCCCATGGTGCGCCAGGCACGCGCCATGGTGGCGGCGGGTGAACTGGGCGATATCCGTTTGGTGCAGGTGGAATATGTGCAGGGCGGGCGCTCTCAGCCCGGCATTTCCCGCTCGCCCTGGAAGGACGACGCGGCGCGCGGCGGCCCCTCGCTGGTGATGGGCGATATCGGCACCCACGCTCACAACCTGCTGCGCTTTGTCACCGGCCTGGAAGTGGCGCAGGTGGCGGCCGAGGTTGGCACCGTGGTGCCCACGCGCGTGACGCATGACTATGCAGGTGCAATGTTGCGCATGGACAACGGCGCACGCGGCAGCTTTTGGGTGACGCAGGCCGCCACCGGCGTGGAAAACGCGCTGCGCATCCGCGTCAGTGGTTCGCTTGGAACCCTCGAGTGGCAGCAGGAAGTGCCGCAGCTTCTGAGCTTCAAGCCGCACGGCGCACCGGCGCAGACGCGCACGCCCAACGGCCCCGGCACACTGCCCCTGTCGGCGCATTCCTCGCGCATCGTCGCCGGTCATCCGGAAGGCTTTCACGAGTGCTTTGCAAATATTTATTCCGATGCGGCGCAGGCGATTGCGGCGCGCCGCGCGGGCAAGGTGGCCGAGCCCTTGGCGCTGCATTTTCCGAATGCTACCGACGGGCTGCTGGGCCTGCAGTTTGTCGATGCGGTGATTCGCTCCAACGCCAGCAATGGCGCCTGGACCACGGTTTAAATAATTTATCTTCCCCAGCGCAACACTAGCGGGTCCAGCCGCTTCGCCGTTTCAATCAGCCCGGCACGCGTGTCCGGGTGCATGGAGGGCAGCGGATGGCGTGGCGCCTCGCAGGCAATCACTCCGCCCTCTTTCATCAAAGCCTTGGCCGCGAGCAGACCGCACTGGCGGTTCTCGTAGTTGATCAGCGGCAGCCATTCCTGGTAGGCCTGCGCAGCCTCTTCGCGGCGGCCTGCGGCGTAAGCGTCCACGATCTTGCGGATGCCATCCGGAAAGCCGCCGCCGGTCATGGCGCCTGTTGCACCGGCGTCCAGATCCGGCATCAGCGTGATGGCCTCCTCGCCGTCCCAGGGGCCTTCGATGGCGTCCCCTCCAAGGCGGATCAGCTCGCGCAGCTTGGAGGCGGCACCAGCCGTTTCGATCTTGAAGTACGACACCTGTTCAATCTCCTGCGCCATGCGCGCCAGAAACACAGCGGATAGCACCGTGCCACTGGCCGGTGCGTCCTGGATCATGATCGGGATGTCAATCGCATCCGAAACCGCCTGGTAGAAGCCCTGGATCTGCGGCTCCGGCACGCGGAAGGTGGCGCCGTGATAGGGCGGCATCACCATCGCCATGGAGGCACCCAGATCCTGTGCCTGCCTGCTGCGCTCGGCGCACACGAGCGAGCTGAAATGCGTGGTGGTGACGATGACCGGCACGCGTCCGGCCACATGCTCCAGCATGGTTCGCGTCAGCAGTTCGCGCTCTGCGTCCGACAGCACAAACTGCTCAGAGAAGTTGGCCAGGATGCACAGGCCGTTGGAACCCGCGTCGATCATGAAATCGACGCAGCGCTTCTGGCTTTCCAGATCGAGCGCGCCGGTCTCCGAAAAGGTGGTGGGCACCACCGGAAACACGCCTTGGTAGCGTGGTGTTGCGCGTGTAGTCATGGCGTGAGGGCTCGGGGGTAAAGGGGTTGGAATGTGGATGGAGACGCAGAGACCTGTTTACATGCCGGTGTACGAAGTCTTCACCACCGTGAAAAACTCCTGCGCATAGCGGCCCTGCTCGCGCGGGCCGTAGCTGGAACCCTTGCGCCCGCCAAAGGGCACGTGGTAGTCCACGCCAGCGGTGGGCAGGTTCACCATCACCATGCCGGCCTGGCTGTGGCGCTTGAAATGGGTGGCGTATTTGAGGCTGCTGGTGGCAATGCCGGCCGACAGACCGAAGGGCGTGTTGTTCGCCTCTGCCAGTGCCGCCTCATAGTCTTTCACGCGGAGGATGCTGGCCACCGGGCCGAACACTTCTTCGCGGTTGATGCGCATGACCGCGGTGGTGTCGGTGATCAGCGCGGGCTGCATGTAGAAGCCGTCGGTGCTGCGTTGCAGGCGCTCGCCACCAGCTACCAGCGTGGCACCCTCGCCCTGCGCGATGGCGACATAGCCGAGGTCCTGCTCCAGTTGCGCAAGAGACGCCACCGGACCGATGTCGATACCCGCTTCCAGCGCGTCGCCAATTTTCAGCGTGGCCATGCGGGCCTTCATGCCTTCGACGAACTGCGGGTAAATGCCCTCGGTCACGATCAGGCGGCTGGACGCGGTGCAGCGCTGGCCGGTGGAGAAGAAGGCGCTTTGCACGCTGAGTTCAACGGCCTGTGCCAGGTTCGCGTCGTCCAGAATCACCTGTGGGTTTTTGCCGCCCATTTCCAGCTGGAATTTTTTGAGGCTGGTGACGCACTGCAGGGCAATGCGATTGCCCACGGCCTGCGAGCCGGTGAAGCTGATGGCGTCTATGCCGGGGTGCGTCACCAGCGGGTCGCCAATGACGCTGCCGCGGCCCATCACCAGGTTGAAGACGCCTGCGGGGATGCCGCTGCGGCTGATGATTTCGGCCAGCGCCCAGGCGCAGCCCGGCACCAGATCGGCCGGCTTGAAGACCACGCAATTGCCATAGGCCAGGGCCGGTGCAATTTTCCACGCGGGGATGGCGATGGGAAAATTCCAAGGTGTGATGATGCCGATCACACCGAGTGGCTCACGTGTGACTTCCACGCCAATGCCGGGCCGTACCGAAGGCAGTATTTCACCGGCCAGACGCAAACACTCACCCGCAAAGAACTTGAAGATATTGCCGGCCCGCGCCGCTTCACCAATGCCTTCGGGCTTGGTCTTGCCCTCTTCGCGGGCCAGCAGCGTACCCAACTCCTCGCGCCGCGCCAGGATTTCGGTGCCGATCTTGTCCAGCGCATCGGCACGGGCCTGGATGCCGGAGATGGACCAGCCGGCAAACGCCGCACGGGCTGCCTGCACGGCGTCGCCCAGTTGTGCCGCGCTGGCCTGGGTGTAATGCCCCTGCACATCCGCCGTGTTGGAGGGGTTGACGTTGGGCGTAGTGGCCTGGCCCGCCACCCATTCGCCATTGATCAGGTTCTTGTGTGTCATGCAATGCTCTAAAAAATCAATGCGAGTCGCGCGGGATGCCGGCACCGCTGCCGCCCACCAGAAAGTCGAGGTCGGCGCCGAGGTGCGCCTGCTGCACGGTTTCCACATACAGCTTCTGGTAGCCACGCTTGGGCGCTTCGGGTGCCACCCACAGCTTGCGGCGCTCGGCCAGCACTTCGTCGCTCACCTCCAGATGCAGGCGCCGGCCTGCAACGTCGAGTTCAATCATGTCGCCGTTCTGCACCAGCGCCAGCGTGCCACCGGCCGCTGCTTCGGGCGAGGTGTGCAAGACCACGGTGCCGTAGGCGGTGCCGCTCATGCGGCCGTCGCTGATGCGCACCATGTCGGTAATGCCTTTTTTCAGCACCTTGGGCGGCAGCGGCATATTGCCCACCTCGGCCATGCCGGGGTAGCCGCGCGGGCCGCAGTTCTTCAGCACCATGACGCAGTTCTCGTCCACGTCCAGATCGTCGCTGTCGATGCGCGCATGCAGGTCTTCGATGTTCTCAAACACCACGGCGCGGCCGCGGTGCTGCAACAAATGGGCGGACGCGGCGGAGGGCTTGATCACCGCTCCATTGGGTGCCAAGTTGCCGCGCAGCACGGCAATGCCGGCGTCCTTCATGAAGGGTTCTTCCGGCGTTTTGATGACTTCGCGGTTGTAGCAGGGGGCCTGGGCAATGTTCTCGCCAATGGTCTTGCCGTTGGCCGTCAGGCTTTCCAGATGCAGCAGGTTCTGGATCTCGCGCATCACGGCAGGCAGACCACCGGCGTAGTAAAAGTCTTCCATCAGGAACTTGCCCGAGGGCTGCAGGTTCAACAGGCAGGGCACCTGCGCGCCGAGCTTGTCCCAGTCTTCCAGGTTCAGCTTGATGCCCATGCGCCCTGCGATCGCAATCAGGTGAATCACCGCATTGGTGGAGCCGCCGATGGCCGCGTTGGTGCGGATGGCGTTCTCGAAGGCGTCGCGGGTCAGGATCTGCGACATCTTGATGTCCTGCTCCACCATCTCCACAATCCGGCGTCCGCTCATTTGCGCCAGGCGATTGCGCCGCGTGTCGGCGGCGGGAATCGCGGCATTCTCGGGCAGGGACATGCCCAACGCTTCGACCATGCTGGCCATGGTGCTGGCTGTGCCCATGGTCATGCAACTGCCCTTGGAGCGGTGCATGTCGGACTCGGCGGCGGTGAAGTCGGCTTGCGTCATCTCACCGGCGCGTACCATTTCCGACATCTGCCAGACGCCGGTGCCGGAACCTATGTCCTTGCCACGGAACTTGCCGTTAAGCATGGGGCCGCCGGAAATGCCGATGGTTGGCAGGTCGCAACTTGCCGCACCCATCAAGAGCGAGGGCGTGGTCTTGTCGCAGCCCATGAGCAGCACCACGCCGTCGATCGGGTTGCCGCGGATGCTCTCCTCCACGTCCATGCTGGCCAGGTTGCGAAACAGCATCGCAGTCGGGCGCAGTTGCGTCTCACCCAGCGACATCACCGGGAACTCCAGCGGGAAGCCGCCTGCCTCGTAGACGCCGCGCTTGACAAACTCGGCCAGCTCCCGGAAGTGCCCGTTGCAGGGGGTCAGCTCGCTCCAGGTGTTGCAGATGCCGATGACCGGGCGGCCGTCCAGCTCGTCGTGCGGATAGCCCTGGTTCTTGATCCAGCTGCGGTGCACAAAGCCGTCCTTGTCGTTGCGGCCAAACCAGGCCTGGCTGCGGCGGAAAGGGTATTTTTTGGATTCCATGGTGTCGTCCTCGTAAATGTTTTTTGTAGAGCGGTGAGCCTTCGCGACCACTTCGCTCTTGACAAAAGGCATCCTAGCAAGGCACATTGATAAAGGAAAATCAAGTTATCAGTGTTTGACATATACAAATTGCAATAGATCAGGAATTCGCATGGCATCCCTATCCCCCATCTCCACCAAACTCGCCCATTACCCCAGCCTGCAAGGCCAGTGCGTCTTCATCACCGGCGGTGGCACCGGTATTGGCGCGGCCATGGTCGAGGCCTTTGCCCAGCAGGGCGCACAGGTCGCCTTCGTCGACTTTGCTGAGGCCGAGAGCCTGGCCTTGGTGGAAAAAATTTCCGCTGCTGGTCATCCCAAACCCTGGTTCTGCCATTGCGATGTGCGCGATGTGCCGGCGCTGCAAAAGGCCGTGGCGGACGCCACCGCCGCCTTGGGCGACTTCTCCACCCTCATCAACAACGTGGCGCGCGACGACCGCCACACGCTGGAATCGGTCACGCCCGAATACTGGGAAGATCGCATGGCAGTGAACCAGCGCCCGGCCTTCTTCGCCATCCAGGCCATCGTTCCCGGCATGAAGCGTCTGGGCTTTGGTTCCATCATCAACTTCGGCTCTACCGGATGGCAGACCAAGGGCAGCACCTACCCCTGCTACGCCATCGCCAAGTCTGCCGTCAACGGTCTGACTCGCGGCCTGGCCGGCAGCCTGGGGCAGGACCGCATCCGCGTGAACACCATCTCGCCGGGCTGGGTGATGACCGAGCGCCAGATCACGATGTGGCTCAACGAGGAAGGCGAGCGCGAAATCAAACGCAACCAGTGCCTGCCCGACAAACTGCAGCCTTCGGATGTGGCGCGCATGGCGCTGTTTCTGGCCTCCGACGACGGTGCCATGTGCACCGCGCAGGAGTTCAAGGTGGATGCGGGCTGGAACTAGCGCGCAGGCCGGGCACATCCCATGGGTGGCGACCACGGATGGTTGGGCGCCCGGCGCTGGTCTGACTCAACACGGCATGCTTCGCAAGCGGCCATGCAGGCTGTAAAAGCTTGCATCAAAGCCTGTGTTCCACAACCCCCAGAGCATCCAGCTTTCTGGCAAATGAGTCCCGGCGTTTTGCTGCCTTTGCAGCCGTTTCGATGGCCACCTGAATCGCCTTGGGCCCCTTTTTTGCAACCACTTGAATCAACCCGGATTTGTGGGCGGCATCTGCCTGCGCCCTCCTGAAGCAAGCAATCAGTTCAGCATGGGCATGGGCAAGGGATGGATTCACGGGGACCTCTTTGTCTAAAGCGCCATTTTCACCTGCGCCACAATCCGGGCATGCATACGCCCACACCCTACCTCAGCGCAACCGAGGCCCCTGCGCGGGCCTCGGTGGATGCCCTGCCGGGCTTGACCCTGCTCGAATTCGGCACCAGCTGGTGCGGCCATTGCCGCGCCGCCCAGCCCGCACTGACCGGGGTGCTTTCACAGCACCCGCAGTGGCGCCACGTCAAGGTGGAGGATGGACCGGGTCGCCCGCTGGGGCGCAGCTACCGCGTCAAGCTCTGGCCCACACTGGTGCTGCTGCGTGACGGCCAGGAAGTAGCGCGCCTGGTGCGCCCTATGCATGCCGCCGACATTTCCGCCGTACTGAACCTCGCGTGACAAGCGCCGCTGTGGCGGTGCTGCTGTCACAGATCCAAGCTGCGCTGTGCCCGCTCGCGGCCCGAAACCGTACGTATCTTTTAACCTGCCCCTGTCGGGCGTAGCGCTTGGCGGGACCATTGTGCGGCCTTCAATCGCGGTGCCGCGATCCTGCTTCGGGGCAAGCTCACAGTAAGACCCCAGCCCTAAAATATTTTTGGTTTTGGGGTTGGCTTATATATCAATGAAGGCGGAAAAAGAATGAGCAAAGAACAGGAAGATCAGCTTTTACAGGCCTATATCCAGCGCCAGGAGTTGGCCGAACAGATGCTGCCGATGATCGGCCGCTTGTATCGCAACAACGGCATCCTGATGCGTGTTTACGGGCGGGCCATTAACAACGTAACCACCGTTGACATCCTCAAGACGCACCGTTTTGCGCGTCAGTACACCGGTGAAGAGCTGTCCATTCAACACAGCTTCCAGCTCGTTGAGGCCATGGAAGCCCTGCAACTGGCCCCGGCAAAAATTGACCTGGGACGCCTCACGAACCAATGGCGCGCTGCGGGCAACGGCGTATCTGCCGCTGATTTTCTGCGTGCGGAGTTGGCGCCTATCGCAGGCCACCACGACCCCCTGCTCCATGCGCCGCGCGACATTGTTCTGTACGGATTCGGACGCATAGGCCGCTTGCTGGCGCGCCTGTTGATCGAGCGCACCGGCAAAGGCAACAAGATGCGCCTGCGCGCCATTGTGGTCCGCAAGGGCAAGGGCAACGACCTGGACAAGCGCGCTGCCCTGTTGCGTCGGGATTCCGTGCACGGCCCGTTCAACGGCTCGATTGTTGTGGATGCCGAGAACTGCGGCATCATCGCCAACGGTGTTTTCATCAAGGTGATTTACGGCGAAGGTCCGGACAAGATCGACTACACGGCGCTCGGCATCAGCAATGCCATCGTGATTGACAACACCGGTTCCTGGCGCGATGAGGCGGGCCTGTCACTGCACCTGCAAAGCCCGGGCGTATCCCGGGTTCTGCTGACCGCGCCGGGCAAAGGCGCGCTCAAGAACATCGTGTACGGCATCAACAGCGGCGACCTTTTGGATGAGGACAAAATCGTCACCGCCGCCAGTTGCACCACCAACGCCATCGTGCCGGTGCTCAAGGCATTGAACGACAAGTTCGGCATTGAGCACGGCCATGTGGAGACGGTGCATTCCTACACCAACGATCAAAATTTGATCGATAACTACCACAGCGCGGATCGCCGTGGCCGTAGCGCGCCGCTCAACATGGTGATTACCGAGACCGGTGCCGCCAAGGCCGTTGCCAAGGCGTTGCCGGAACTCGCAGGCAAGCTCACCGGCAACTCCATTCGCGTGCCTACGCCGAACGTGAGCATGGCCATCCTGAACCTGACCTTGGGGCTGGAGACCACCAAGGAAGAGATCAACGCCCACTTGCGTGGCTGCGCCTTGAGCCCCGAGTTCCAGGAACAGATTGACTACAGCACCTCGACTGAAATCGTTTCAAGCGACCTGGTTGGTTCGCGCCACGCCGGTGTAGTGGACTCGCAAGCCACCATCGCCAACGGCCGCAATGTCGTGCTGTACGTCTGGTACGACAACGAATTCGGTTACAGCTGCCAGGTGGTGCGCCTTGCGCAACAGATGGCAGGAATTCAATTCGCGTCCTTCCCGGCGTAACGCAAGCGGTAGCCGATCACGGGGCTGCTGTGCTTGCGCCCGGCAGCCCATAGACCTCCTGCGCCGTCGCCCGTATCGCCCGCAGCATCACCTCGGCCGCCGGCGACAGCAGGCGGTCGCGCCGGGTGATGATGCCGAAGGCCTCCATCTGGCAGGGCAGGGCTATGGGCAGTATGGCCATCAGGCCGTGCTCTTCGTAGTAGCGTGCCACGTCGGTGGCCAGCACGCTGAGCATGTCGCTCTTTTGCAGCATCTTGGTGGTGAACAGCAGGGCACCGGTCTCGATCAGATTCACCGGCGCGCGCAGGCCGATTTCCTGGAACATCAGCTCAAAGCGGTGCCGCAGCACGCTGCCTGCGGGCGGCACAATCCAGCCGGCTTCGGCCATGTCGATCAGCGTCAGGCCGGTGGCGTTCAGCAGCGGGTGGCCCGGGCGCGCCACCACGCTGATGGGTTCCTCGGTCAGCACCTCGTAGCGCAGATCGCTTTTGTCATGCTGGGCAAAAAGGCGCGCCACCAGAATGTCCAGCTTGTTCTGGCTGAGCTTTTCGATCAGCACATCGCTGGTCTCGATCTGCAGCGACACGCGCAAATCCGGGTGGTCGGCCTTGACCCTTTGCACCGCCTCGGGCAGCAGCACCAGCCCCGGTGAGGTAATAGCGCCTATGCTGACCTGGCCGAACTGTCCGGTCTTGGCCGCCTGCAACTCGTCATGCGCCTGATTCAGTGATGCGAGGGCGACCCGCGCATGGCGGATCATGGTCTCGCCGTACCAGGTGGGGCGCATGCCGCGCGGCAGGCGCTCGAACAGCGACACCTCCAGCACGTCCTCCAGATCCTTCAGGAGCTTGCTGGCAGCCGGTTGGCTCATGCTCAGCACCTGGGCGGCACGGTGGATGTTGCCCTCCTCGGCCAGCGCCACCAGCAGTAGCAGCTGGCGGGTCTTGAGCCGGGCTCGGATAAACCAGTGGTTGTAGTTGATCAAGGGTAATTACCAATCTGCGTTTTGCTATCTAAAGTGCCTTAATCTCGATTGGAAGATTATCAATGGTCTTCATATGATGCAGCATCTTTGGCCGCCCGGCAAAGAACATCCAAACAATCAGGAGACATTCAGTGAACGCACGTAGATACACCCTCAAAGCATTGGCCGCTGGTCTGGCACTCGGTTTTTCGCTTATCGCACCCGTGGCGCAGGCACAGGACAAGGGCACCGTGGGCGTTGCCATGCCCACCAAGACCTCCACCCGCTGGGTCAACGATGGCAACAGCATGGTTGCCGCCCTAGCCGCCAAGGGCTACAAGGCCGATCTGCAGTACGCCGACGACGACATCCCCAACCAGTTGGCCCAGATCGAGAACATGATCACCAAGGGCGTGAAGGTTCTGGTGATTGCCTCCATCGATGGCAGCACACTCTCCAACGCGCTGCAAAAAGCCGCCGACAAGGGCATCAAGGTCGTGGCCTATGACCGCCTGATCGTGGGCAGCAAGAACGTCGATTACTACACCACCTTTGATAACTTCCAGGTCGGCGTGCTGCAAGCCCAGTCACTGGAAAAAGCGCTCGGCCTGAAAGAAGGCAAGGGTCCGTTCAATATCGAATTGTTCGGAGGCTCGGCGGATGACAACAACGCCTTCTTCTTCTACGACGGCGCCATGTCCGTGCTTCAGCCCTACATCGACAAGGGCAAACTGGTTGTTCAAAGCAAGCAGGTCGGTATGACCAAGGTTTCCACCCTGCGTTGGGATGGTGCCGTGGCCCAGGCCCGCATGGACAATCTGCTGAGCGCCTACTACGGCAACAAGCGCGTGGACGCGGTGCTGTCGCCCTACGATGGCCTGAGCATCGGTATTCTGTCCTCGCTCAAGGGCGTGGGCTACGGTTCACCCAAGCAGCCTTTCCCCTTCGTGAGCGGACAGGATGCGGAAGTGCCTTCGGTGAAGTCCATCATCCGCAAGGAACAGTACTCCACCATCTTCAAGGACACCCGCGAACTGGCCAAGGTCACGGCCAATCTGGTGGACGCAGTGCTCTCCGGCAAGACACCCGAGATCAACGATACCAAGACCTACAACAACAAGGTCAAGGTCGTGCCCTCTTACCTGCTCAAGCCCGTACCGGTGGATCTCTCCAACTACAAGGCAGTCCTGATCGGCAGCGGCTACATCAAGGAAGAACAGCTCAAGTAATTGCTTATTGGGGCTACAGTCAAAGGCCCTGTGCGCAGTTGCACAGGGCCTTTTTTATTTCAATAAGCAAAAGGCAGGCAAGGCCATGGCAGAACCCATTCTTGAAATGCGTGGAATCAAAAAGTCGTTCCACGGCGTGCGCGCTTTAAGCAACGTCAACCTGAGCGTCCAGCCGGGCGAGATCCACGCCATCGTGGGCGAAAACGGCGCCGGCAAATCGACGCTGATGAAGGTGCTCTCCGGTGTCTATCCGGATGGCGACTTCGAAGGCCAGATCAAATTTTCAGGTCAGGACTGCCACTTCAAGGGCATTGCCGACAGCGAGCACAAGGGCATCATCATCATCCACCAGGAGCTCGCACTTGTGCCCCTGCTGTCGATTGCCGAGAACATTTTTCTGGGCAACGAACAGGCCACGGGCGGCATCATCAATTGGACCACCTCGTTTGTGAAGACGCAGGCCCTACTGAAAAAAGTGGGGTTGAAGGAGTCGCCCAACGCGCTGATCACCAACCTGGGTGTGGGCAAACAACAGCTGATTGAAATCGCCAAGGCCCTGTCCAAGGAAGTCAAACTGCTGATTTTGGATGAGCCCACCGCCAGCCTGAACGAGACCGATAGCGACGCGCTGATGGAGCTGCTGCTGGAGCTCAAGCGCCAGGGCATTACCTGCATTCTGATCTCGCACAAGCTTAATGAAATTTCCAAGGTGGCCGACAGCATCACCGTGCTGCGCGATGGCGCAACCGTCGCCTCGCTGGACTGCACCTCAGGCAAGATCAGCGAAGACACCGTGATCCGCCACATGGTGGGCCGCGAAATGGCCGACCGCTACCCTAAGCGCAGGCCCGACATTGGCGGTAAAGTGTTCGAGGTGAAAAACTGGAAGGTGCACCACGAGGTGCACCCCGAGCGCGTTGTCATCAAGGGCGTGGACCTGCATGTGAAGCGTGGCGAGATCGTCGGTATCGCCGGACTGATGGGCGCCGGACGCACCGAGCTGGCCATGAGCATCTTCGGCAAAACGTACGGACGAGACATCAGCGGTGAAGTATTTTTGCACGGCAAAAAGGTCGACACCAGCACGGTGCAAAAAGCCATCAATAACCGCATCGCCTACGTCACCGAAGACCGCAAAGGCTACGGCCTGGTGCTGGACGAAACCATTGCCTGGAACACCACTTTGGCCAATCTGAACGCGGTTTCTACTAACGCCGTGATCGACGAAGGACGTGAGTTCAATGTGGCCGAGGATTACCGCCGCAAACTCAACATCCGCAGCCCCGATGTGTTTGCGCGCACGGTCAACCTGTCGGGCGGCAACCAACAAAAAGTGGTGCTGGCCAAATGGCTGTTTTCCGACCCCGAGGTGCTGATCCTCGACGAGCCGACGCGCGGCATCGACGTCGGCGCAAAGTACGAGATTTACACCATCATTGCGCAGCTGGCAGCCGAGGGCAAGTGCGTGCTGATGATCTCCAGTGAGATGCCCGAACTCTTGGGCATGTGCGACCGCATCTGCGTTCTCAACGAAGGCAAGTTTGTTGCCGAATTCACGGCCGCCGAGGCCACCCAGGAAAAAATTATGCGATCTATCGTGACATCAGGAGTGAACTAAAAATGGTAACCCAAACTGTAGAAACCGATGCGAAGGAAGCCGCTGGCGGTGGTAGCTTTCTGAAAAATAATTTGCGCGAATATGGACTGTTGCTGTCGCTGGTCGTGATCATGGTGTTCTTCCAGATTGAGACCGATGGCACACTGTTCCAGCCGCTCAATCTGACCAACCTGATCCTGCAAAACAGCTACATCATTGTGATGGCGCTGGGCATGTTGCTGGTGATTGTGTCCGGCCACATCGACTTGTCGGTGGGCTCCGTCAGCGGTTTTGTCGGAGCAGTGGCCGCGGTGCTGATGGTCAACCACGGTGTGCACTTTGTCGTCGCCACCATCCTCTGTCTGATACTTGGCGGCGTGATTGGCGCAGCCCAAGGCTATTGGGTGGCCTTCTACAAAATTCCGTCCTTTATCGTCACGCTGGCCGGCATGTTGGTGTTCAAGGGGCTGGCACTGGCCGTGCTGGAAGGCTCGTCCGTAGGACCCTTTCCCGACACCTTCCAACTGCTGAGCACCGGCTTTATCCCGGACCCTTTTCACGGCGAAACTCTGCGTGTCACCTCGCTGGTTGCTGGCATCCTGATGGCCTTGGTGCTGCTGGTGAGCAAGGTGCGCGGACGCGCCGAGCGCGTCAAGCACGGCATGGAGAGCGAGCCCGCCATTTTGTTCATGGTGAAGAACCTGGTGTTCGCCAGCATGATTGCGGCGTTTAGCTACATGCTGGCTTCCTACAAGGGCCTGCCGAACGTGCTGATCGTCATGCTGCTCTTGATGCTCATCTATGACTTTGTCACCTCGCGCACCACCTTAGGACGGCGCATCTACGCGCTGGGTGGCAACGAGAAGGCAGCGCGTCTCTCGGGCATCAAGACCGAACGCCTGACCTTCTACACCTTCATCAACATGGGCATGCTGTCGGCGCTGGCCGGCCTGATCTTTGCGGCGCGCCTGAACACCGCCACCCCCAAGGCCGGTCTCGGCTTTGAGCTGGACGTGATCGCCGCCTGCTTTATCGGCGGCGCTTCCGCCTCGGGTGGTGTGGGCAAGGTGCTGGGCGCGGTGATCGGCGCCTTCATCATGGGCGTGATGAACAACGGCATGTCCATCATGGGCATCGGCATTGACTACCAGCAGGTGATCAAGGGCTTGGTGCTGCTGGCGGCGGTGTGTGTGGACGTTTACAACAAGAAGAAATAGGAATCAACTGGCGCGGCGTGTACGCACCGCCGCCGCCAGCTCTTCCAGCACCGGAATAGTCTGCACCATGCTGATGCAGGCGTCCGTCACCGATAAACCATGTTTGAGCGGCACACCGGGCGTGATGTCCTGGCGCCCTTCTTCCAGATGGCTCTCGATCATGATGCCGGTGATGCGGCTATCACCGGACGCGATTTGCGCCGCCACATCGGCCGCCACCACGATCTGGCGCTGGTGTTGCTTGCTGCTGTTGGCGTGGCTCACATCGACCATCACCTGCTCGCGCAACCCTGCACCCTTGAGCAGCGCGCAGGCTGCGTCCACATCGGCCTTCGAATAGTTGGTCTGCTTGCCGCCGCGCAGGATCACATGGCAGTCGTTGTTGCCACGGGTCTCGAAAATTGCCACCTGGCCCATCTTGGTCATGCCCATAAAAGCGTGTGCGGCCTGCGCCGCCTGGATGGCATCGCTGGCGACTTTCAGGCCGCCGTCGGTGCCGTTCTTGAAGCCTACCGGGCAAGAGAGACCGCTGGCGAGTTGGCGGTGGCTCTGGCTCTCGGTGGTGCGCGCGCCGATGGCGCCCCAGCTCACCAGTTCGCTGATGAATTGTGGGCTGAGCAGGTCCAAAAATTCGGTGGCCACGGGCAGGCCGAGTTCCAGAATGTCCAACATCAGGCGGCGGGCCATCTCCAGGCCCTGGTTGATGGCAAAGCTGCCGTCCAGGTGCGGATCGTTGATGTAGCCCTTCCAGCCTACGGTGGTGCGCGGCTTCTCGAAGTACACGCGCATCACCACCAGCAGATCGTCCTTCAGCGCCTCCGCCTGTGTTTTTAGCTGCCGGGCGTATTCCATGGCCTGTGCATGGTCGTGGATGGAGCAGGGGCCCACCACCACGATCAGCCGGTCGTCCGCACCATGCAGTACGCGCGAAATGGCGGCGCGGCTGCTCTCTACTAAGGACTGCGCTGCTTGCGGCATGGGCAGCTTTTCTTCCAGCAGCGCGGGCGTGATCATCGGCCGCACCGCGCTTATGCGCGTGTCATCAATGCGGGTGGAGTCGTGGGTGGTAAGGGGTGCGGCAATTGAAGAAGTCATGCAGGGAATTTTAAGGCGCGAACTGCTGGGCACGAAGCCCTTCCCATGGCTTGCTATTCCGTGCCTTCGCTTTTGTGAATTCGCAAGTCGCGCAAGCCCGTTGCCTGCAAAAAATGGCGGATATGGCGGTGAGAGCAGAAAGGAATTCAAACATGGGCAGCACTTCACGCGTGGCCTTGGTCACAGGCGGAACGGTTGGCATAGGTGCCGCCATTTCCGAGGCATTGCTCGCGGCTGGCTACCGTGTGGCCGCCAACTATGGGCACAACATCGAAGCTGCACATCGGTTCGAGGCACGCACCGGCATCAAGACTTTTGCCTGGAATGTGGCCGATCTGCAGGCCTGCCGCGACGGCATCGCATCTGTGCAGGCGGCGCTGGGTCCGGTGGAGGTACTGGTCAACAACGCTGGTATCACGCGCGATGCGATGCTGCATAAGATGACGGAATGGCAGTGGCGGGAGGTGATCGATGTGGACCTGAGTGGCTGTTTCAATATGTGCCGCTCGGTGATTGAGGGTATGCGTGAGCGGCACTTCGGGCGCATCGTCAACGTCAGCTCGGTCAATGGTCTCTCTGGTCAGGCGGGGCAGACCAACTATGCCGCAGCCAAGGCCGGCTTGATTGGCCTGACCAAGTCCTTGGCCCTGGAGGGCGCGGCACGCAACATCACGGCCAATGCTATTGCTCCGGGCTATACCGACACCGCCATGGTGGCTGGACTCAGCCCGGAGGTGATGGCTCAAGTGCTGAAGTCTGTACCCTGTGGGCGTCTGGCTACGCCAGCCGAGATCGCCCGCGGTGTGGTCTTTCTCGTGGCGGATGGCGCTGGCTACATCAATGGCGCCACGCTCTCCATCAACGGTGGCAAGTATCTCGCCTGAGCTTCACAGCGCAAGCAAAACTTCGCTCAGCGGTCTGATCTCCTTAGTTCCCAAGATCAGCGGATCTTGGGAACTTCACCGCTTAGTTCATCAGCCTTCGTAATGCACCAGCGCTTCCATATTTAGAATCGTGATGTCTCGGTTGGAAACTTCGATAATCTCGAGATGACTCAAGGCAGACAAGGCGCGGCTGACGGTCTCCAAGGTCACGCTCATGTAGCTTCCGATATCGCGACGCGTCATCGGCAGGCGCAAGCACCGCGGCGACAAGCCCTGAGCGGCATGGTGTTCTGAAAGACCTGCCAAAAAGCGCGCCACTCGCACCTCCGATTTGGCCGCGTGCGTGATGGCGTGGCAACTTTGGCGACGGGCAACCTCGCGGCTGATGGCCCAGTAAATCATGTGCTCGATCCCGTCTCCCGCACGCCCAGGTGAGAAGTAGTCGTCGGTCGGCAATCGAATGACCTCGCATTCTGTCAACGCGAAGGTCTCGCACCAATAATGTTGCTTGCACGCACCTTCTGCACCCAGCAGGTCGCCCTGAAGCGAGAATGCAATGACGTGCTCACTGCCATCGGCCTGCGTAAGCACCGTTTTGAGGGCACCGAAACGCACTACATAAATACCCCCGAACTCCTGTCCCATTACAAAGACCGACTGGCCGGCGTGTACGCGACGGCGGCGGAACTCCGGAATATCCGTGGGGGCACTGCAATGGCCATCGTACTGAAGTAGTTTGATCACTTCACCCAAGGTGGCCCAGTCCGATTGCATTTGCAATGCCTGGCGCGACATGCGCGCTAAAGAATAGTCCGAGACCGTGGTATCGAGCATGGTTTGATTTTTCATTCTTGTTATCCCCAGCACCGTGTACCCGGCGGGTACAAATACCAGCGCCGTGGCCCTAATGTAGTAATCCAAAAGACAATTGTCTGTAGGGAGATATTGACACTTGCAGTGTCCATTAGCCCGAATGCTGGCCATGCAGTCCATGCCCAATTTTGTGAATTCGCAACATGCCAATCGCCCGCAATACCTACAGTTCACATCGCGCATCCAACACAAAAACGCCTTGGCGCGGGCACTAACACAGGAAGGTAAAGTATGCGAACTGACGCCGAACTGATGACCGATTTGATGGAACGCTTTGATGCCATTCCCTCAGTCGATGTATCCGATATCGAAGTGCATGTAGACAATGGCATGGTGACCTTAATTGGTGAGATTGACACCCACCAAACGCGCTTCCAGGTTGAGCGCGCGGCCCACAAAGTCCCTGGCTTGCGCGGCCTGCAAATCCAGATTAGGCCGACCAAGCTCTCGGTGCCGCGGGGTGGCAGGCACGCCTGAGGCGCAGCTGAAAAACCTCAGCGGCCGCGCTTCTTGTTGCGGTACTGGTCGGCAATCACTGCGGCGACGATGATGGCGCCCTTTACCATTTCTTGGTAGTAGGCGTCTATGCGGATGAAGGTAAAGCCCGACATCATCACGCCCAGGATCAGCACGCCGATGACGGTACCGGTGATGCGGCCCAGGCCGCCCACCAGCGAGGTGCCGCCAATCACCACGGCGGCAATCGCATCCAGCTCGTACATCACGCCCATGCCAGACTGGCCGGAAATGGCGCGGGCCGCTGTGACGCTGCCGGCAATACCGGAAAGCAGACCGGCGATGGTGTAGATGTAGACCAAATGGCGGTTCACATTGATGCCGGAGACGCGTGCCGCCTGGCGATTCGCACCGATGGCATATGTGAACTTGCCAAAGCGGGTGTAGCGTAGAACGATGTGAAAGATCGCGGCAATCACCAAAAAGATGTAGACCGGATTCGCGCCAGATCCAATCGCGGCAAAGTCATCGGTCAGCATGGAAACCGGCATACCACCGGTAAACCATTTGGCAAAGCCGCGCGCTGCCACCATGGTGCCCAGCGTGGCAATAAAGGGCGGGATGGCGGTGAAGGCGATCAGCGAACCGTTGAGCAGACCGATCAACAGGCCCACCGTCATACCGGCCAGAATCGGCCAGATCACGGGCAGGTCGGTCAGCGCCGGGAACACGGCGCGCGGAAAGTCCGACACCTGGGCCAGACTGGCCGACACCACCGCCGTGGCCGCCACCACCGAGCCGGAGGACAGGTCGATGCCGCTGGTGATGATGACCATGTTGACGCCCACCGCGATGATGCCTACCACCGACATCTGCAGGATGATGATTTGCAGACGCTCGCTGTTGAAGATAAAGCTCTGTCCGTTGATGTACCAGCCCAGGGCTTCGAAGAACAGGCTGATGCCGACCAACACCATCAGGATGCTGGCCTCGGGCGGCCACTTGAATTTCGTGCTGGTTCCCACCGAGGGCGCGCGGGATGCAGGTGCGTTTGTGGCGTTGGAGATAGTCATGGTCATGCTTTTTTGGGTCAAATTATTTGGCTGCCAGGTCCATGATGGAAATCTGGTCTGCGTCATTGCGGTCGAGGATGCCGGACACATGGCCTTCGTGCATCACGACGATGCGGTCGCTCATGCCCAGCACCTCGGGCATTTCCGACGAGATCATCAGAATCGCCACGCCCTGCCCCGCCAGCTCGGACACCAAACGGTGGATTTCGGCCTTGGCGCCTACGTCAATGCCGCGTGTGGGTTCATCCAAAATCAGGATCTTGGGGTTTGTCAGCAGCCAGCGTCCTACCAGCACCTTTTGCTGGTTGCCGCCCGACAGGTTCAGGATGATCTCGTCCATTCCGGGGGTCTTCACGCGCAGCCGCTGGGCCATGGCGATGCAGTCGGCGTTGAGCTGCTTGTTCTGCACAAAGCCGTTCTTCACGTAGCGTTGATTCAGCACCGCGCTGTCCATGTTTTCCTGGATGTTCAGACCCAGGAAGCAGCCGGTCTCCTTGCGGTCCTCGGTCAGAAAGGCCATGCCTTCGGCCAGGGCCACGGCCGGGCTGTGCATCACAACCTGCTTTCCATTGATGGTGATGGTTCCTGACGTCGCTGGGGTCACGCCGAACAGGGCCTCGGCCACATTCGAGCGGCCCGAGCCGACCAGTCCGGCCATGCCAACGATTTCACCGGCGCGCACATCAAAGCTGATGTCGCTAAACACACCGTCCAGGCACAGGTCTTTGACGGACAGCACCACCTCGCCAATCGGCACCTCCAGCTTGGGAAACATCTGGGTGATTTCGCGGCCCACCATCATCTTGATGATGTCGTCACGTGTCACTTCAGAAGAGAGTTTGGTGGCGATGTACTTGCCGTCGCGGAACACCGAAAACTCGTCCGCAATCTCGAACAGCTCGTTCATCTTGTGTGTGATGTAGATGATGCCCTTTCCCTGCGCACGCAGCGTGTGGATGATGGCAAACAAATGCGCCACTTCCTTTTCGGTCAAGGCCGAGGTGGGCTCATCCATGATCAGCACATCGGAGTTGTAGGACACGGCCTTGGCGATTTCCACCATCTGGCGATTGGCCACCGACAGGGTCTGCACTTCGACCCGCACATCGATGTCGATGTTGAGGGTCTTGAACAGTTCTTCGGTCTTGCGATACAGCTCGGCGTGGTCCACAAAACCAAAACGGTTCTTGGGTTCACGCGTGATCCACACGTTTTCAGCCACCGTCATGAACGGCATCAGATTCAACTCTTGGTGAATCATGGCAATGCCCTGATTCAGCGCGTCAATGGGGGATTTCAGCGTGATGCGTTGACCGCGCAGGCTGATGTCACCCCGGTCCGGCATGTAGATGCCGGCAATGATCTTCATCAGCGTGGACTTGCCCGCGCCGTTTTCGCCCATCAGGGCATGCACGGTGCCGGCACGCAGTTTGAAGCCGACATTGTCCAGGGCAACCACGCCCGGGAAGCCTTTGCGAATTCCGTGGATTTCCAGCAGCGGCGGCTCCGCTGCGCTCGCAGGCTGCAATGCGGTGGCTGATTCAGGCATGGAAGGTCTCGTGTAAAACGGGGAAAGGCAATACAAGCCCCGCAGGGCCTGTATTGCAAAGACTCGCTGTCGCTTGCGGCTTAGTTCTTGCCGGTGTACTTGCTCAGGTTGGCAGGTGTCACCAACTCGAAAGGCACATTGACAAAGCGCTCAACCGATTGCTTCTTGATCAGCTTGAGGGCAGCGTCCACAGCGCCAGCACCTTGACCGGCGGCGTTCTGGAACACGGTGGCCTTCAGGTCGCCGGCCTTCATGGAAGCCAGTGCGTCAGGTGTTGCGTCCACACCGGCAACGATGGTGGCAGCAGTCCACTTCTTGCCAGCCTTCAGGGCATTGATGGCGCCCACGGCCATTTCGTCGTTGTTGGCGATGACGGCGTCAAACTTCACGCCGGAGGACAGCCAGTTGGTCATGATGTCCTGTGCCTTGGTGCGGTCCCATTTGCCTTCGCGCTTGTCCACAATCTTCATGCCGCTGCATTCCTTGGTGGCGATGACTTCTTCGATGTCCTTGGTGCGGGTGCGGGCGGCTTCGTTGGAGAGCTCACCCATCAGCACCAGGATGTCGCCCTTGCCCTTGAGCAGGCGGCAAACTTCCTTGGTTTCCAGGGTGCCTGACACTTTTTCGTCGGAAGCCACAAAGGCCACGCCAGCCGGCAGCTTTTCAAAGTCAACCGGCTTGCGGTTCACGTAGATAAGCGGGATCTTGGCATCGGTCACCATCTTGGTGATCTTGGGCGTGGCATCGGTGTCCACCGGGTTGACGATGATGGCGTCGACCTTTTGCGCAATCAGGTTCTGGATCTGGCTGAGCTGCTTGCCCACATCACCGCCGGCATCTTCCACTTGCACGGTAGCGCCGGCCTTTTTGCCAGCGTCCACGGTACCGTTCTTCAGGATGGTCAGGAAGGTGTCGAGTTCGGCCATGGCCAGACCGATTTTTTGTGCATGGGCAGCTATGGGGGCCAGCAAGGTGGCAGATACGGCAGCAGCGATCAGAAGTTTTTTCATGATGTCTCCAGATGGAATGGGGTCAACGAACGAATTTGCAAACAGTGTTATGCGGCGCGGACAAGCTAGAAATGTTTTTGCACCACCGCAGTAAATATAGCCAAATTTTTCTTAAAAAGGGAAAATATTTTCTAAGTAATTACACCTAGAGAAAGCTTTTTCTTTATAATCTACATTCAGTCGCACTAGGTCAAAAGCCCTGTGCCAGCATGCGCAGGGGATGCGCGACCACCGATTTACCTCACTATTGATGGAACACTCGCAATGAGTACCTTGAATTTCCCCGCCGGTCGCAGCGTTGACCTTGCCTGCCTGGGGCGCCTGGCGGTAGACCTGTATGCGCAGCAGTTCGGCGCAAGGCTGGAGGACGCCCGCAGCATGGCCAAGTACCTGGGCGGCAGCTCTGGCAACCTGGCGTTTGGCGTGGCGCGTCTGGGCATGCGCAGCGCCATGATTGCCCGCGTGGGCGATGAGCAGATGGGCCGCTTCCTGACCGAGACGCTGGAAGCCGAGGGCTGCGACACCTCGCAGGTGCAGATCGACACTCAGCGCCTGACCGCCCTGGTGCTCTTGGGCCTGAAGGACCGCGACACCTTCCCCCTGCTGTTTGTGCGCGAGAACTGCGCCGACATGGCGCTGGATGCAGCGCTGATTGACGAGGCCTTTATCGCCAAATGCCGCGCCCTGGCCATTACCGGCACGCACCTTTCCACCCCCACCACCCGCAAAGCCTCGCAGACCGCGCTGGACTTTGCTGCCAAGCACGGCGTGGTGCGGGTGCTTGACATCGATTACCGCCCGGTGCTGTGGGGCCTGACCAGTCGCGGTGCCGGTGAAAACCGCTATGTGGCCGACGCCCATGTAACGCAGCAGTTGCAGGAAATGCTGCCGCACTTTGATTTATTGGTGGGCACCGAGGAAGAGTTCTTTATCGCCGGCGGCGTTCCTGAGGACATCATTGCCAGCCTGAAGGCCGTGCGTGCCTTGAGTAAAGCCACGCTCGTTGTGAAACGAGGCGCCCTGGGTAGTTGCGTGATTGGGGGCGACATCCCCGCCCACATGGACGACGCCACCACCTACCGTGGCGAGCGCGTCGAGGTGCTGAATGTGCTGGGTGCCGGTGACGCCTTTTTGTCCGGCCTGATGGCCACGCTCTTGCAAGGCAAGGACTGGGCCGAGTCCACCAAAATTGCCAATGCTTGTGGCGCCATCGTGGTGTCGCGCCATGCCTGCTCTGCGGCCATGCCCACGCCCACCGAGCTGCAACATTGGTTTGGCGGCAGCCGCAACCCCAAGGTGGATGCGGACTTGCAGCTGGCTCATTTGCACCGCGTCACCACCGCGCGCCCGCAATGGGATGAGCTCTGCGTCATGGCCTTTGACCACCGCAGTCAGTTCTATGACATGGCGCGTGCGGCTGGCGTTTCCGATGCAAAAATTCCCGCCCTCAAAAAGCTGCTGGTGCGGGCCGCTGCCCAGGTGGAAACCGATCGCCAGATGCAGGGCCAGACCGGCGTGCTGATTGACGGCGGCGACTATGGCCGCGACGCCCTGGCCAGCGCCACCGGCCGCGGCTGGTGGGTGGGCCGCCCGGTCGAGCTGCCGGGCTCGCGCCCGCTGCGTTTTGACGGCACACGCTCCATTGGCAGCGCCCTCATCCACTGGCCGACCGAGCAGGTAGTGAAGTGCCTAGTGCATTACCACCCTGACGATCACTACGCACTGCGCCTGGAGCAGGAGCAGACCGTTCTGGAACTCTGGGAAGCCACGCGCGCCAGCGGCAACGAGCTGCTGCTGGAAATCATCCTGCCCCGGGCGCTGAGCGTCGCCGGCCAGGAAGACGCCGCCGTGCTACGGGCAGTCAAGCGCTTTTACAACATCGGCGTCAAGCCCGAGTGGTGGAAGCTCGCGCCCATGTCTGCAGCCGGCTGGCAAGGCCTGGAAGTTCTGGTGGAGGAGCGCGACCCGCATTGCCGCGGTGCCGTGATCCTGGGCCTGAACCAACCCATCCCCCATCTGGTGGACAGCTTTCGCAATGCCACCAATCCCATCGTCAAAGGTTTTATGGTGGGCCGCAGCCTGTGGATGGACGAGTCGCTGGCGTGGCTGCAAGGCACCATCGATGACGCACTATTTGTGAGCCGCGTGGCCGCCAACTACACCGTGCTGGTGGATGCCTGGCGCAATCGCCGCAGCATGGTCCGCGCGGTCGCTTGAAAATTTCAGCAGGGACACACCATATGACAACCATCCGACTGACCATGGCCCAGGCCCTGGTGAAATACCTGGCCGCGCTGCGCGTAGAAATGGAAGACGGCAGCATCCAGCCCTATTGCGGCGGCGTGTTCACCATTTTCGGGCACGGCAATGTGGCCGGCATGGGCGAGGCCTTATGGGCCGAACGTGAGAAGCTGCAAACCTTCCGCGCCCACAACGAACAAGGCATGGCCCATGCGGCCATCGGTTTTGCCAAGGCGCATACACGCCAGCGCATGATGGCCGTGAGTTCCAGCATAGGCCCGGGCGCCACCAATATGGTCACCGCCGCCGCCGTGGCCCATGTCAACCGCATTCCGCTGCTGCTGCTGCCCGGCGACACCTTTGCCACGCGCGCGCCTGATCCGGTGCTGCAGCAGGTGGAAAGCTTTCAGCAGGGCGATGTCTCGGCCAACGACTGCTTCCGCCCCGTCACCCGTTACTTCGACCGCATCAACCGTCCCGAGCAGTTGCTGACCGCATTGCCGCGCGCCATACAGGTGATGACCGATCCGGCCAATTGCGGCCCGGTCTGCCTGGCCCTGCCGCAGGATGTGCAGGCCCATGCGTTTGATTACCCGGCCATCTTCTTCGAGCCGGAAGTCATCCGCTTGCGCCGTCCGCCCGCCGATGCCTTTGAACTGAACCGTGCGGTTGCCCTGTTGAAGACCGCCAAGCAGCCCCTGATCGTGGCCGGTGGCGGTGTTCTCTACAGCCAGGCCTGTGAGGCCTTAAGTGCCTTTGCTGAAGCGTTCGGCGTTCCGGTGGTCGAGTCGCATGGCGGCAAGAGCGCCCTCGCCTGGGACCACCCGCTCAATGTCGGTGCCATTGGTGTGGACGGCGGCCCTGCGGCCAACGCGCTGGCGCGCCAGGCCGATGTGGTGCTTGCAATCGGCACGCGCCTGCAGGACTTCACCACCGGCTCGCACGCACTGTTTTCCGAGGCCAAACTCTTGAGCCTGAATGTGCAGCCCTTTGATGCGGGCAAGTGGAGCGGCACGGCGCTGGTGGCCGATGCGCGCGTCGGGCTGGAACAGCTCAGCGTCGCACTGACCGGCTGGCAGGCCGATGCCGCGTGGACGGCGCGCTGCAAGGTGGAGGCCGCAGGCTGGGTCGCCAAGGTCACCGAGCTGACGACCAACGTGCCCTCAGCCGGCACCTTGCCCTATGACGCTGAAGTGATGGGCGCGGTGCGCGACTCGCTGAACGACTTTGGCGGCGACAGCGGCCAAAATGATGTGGTGGTCTGCGCCGCCGGCACCTTGCCGGCAGAGTTGCACAAGCTCTGGCGTGCGTCAAAGCCGGGCAATTACCACATGGAATACGGCTACTCCTGCATGGGCTACGAGATCGCCGGTGCACTGGGCGCCAAGATGGCGCGCCCGGAGCAGGAGGTGATTGTGATGGTGGGCGACGGTTCCTACATGATGATGAATTCCGAGCTGGCAACCTCCGTGCTCTTGGGCAAGAAGCTGATCGTGGTGGTGCTGGACAACCGTGGCTACGGCTGCATACAGCGCCTGCAAAACGCCACCGGGAATGCAAGCTTCAACAACATGCTGGATGACTGCATCCCCGAGGGCGGCGAAGCCAGCCGCATCGACTTCGCCATGCACGCGGCCTCCATGGGCGCCGACGCGGTGCATGTGAAAGACGTGGCCGAACTCAAGGCCGCCATGGTGCGCGCCCGCGTCGCCAAACGCACCCAGCTGCTGGTGATAGACACCACGCACAAGCGCACCACGGCTGAGGGTGGCTGCTGGTGGGAAGTGGGCATTCCTGAAGTGTCGGAACGTCCCGAGGTGAACCAGGCCTATGCCGGTTTGCTGAGCGCGAAAATAGACCAGCGCGTTTAGACAACGCAGCCCTGCAACACGCGCACCCGACTCGTTTGAAGCAACGCTTTTTTGCAGCTATACCAACCCCCATTTTTTAAAGAGAACGCACATGACCTGGAACGTACAAATCGGTATCAACCCCCTGTCCTGGATGAACGACGACCTGCCCTCGCTGGGCGGCGAAACCCCGCTGGAGCTGGCACTGAAAGAAGGCAAAGAAATCGGCTACGAAGGCTTTGAACTCGGCAACAAATTCCCCAAGGATGGCCCCGGCCTGAAGGCCAAGCTGGATGAATTCGGCCTGGCCTGCGTGTCGGGCTGGTACTCCGGTTTTCTGGCCGAGGTGGAACCTGGCCAAAGCAATGCCGACGCCGTGGCCGCCGAGATCGAACGCTGCAAGGCGCACCTCATCAAGCTGCAATACAACGGCGTGAAGGTGGTGGTGTACGGCGAATGTGCCGGCACCGTGCAGGGCCAGATCGACACCCCCGTGTCCAAGCGTCCCACCTTTGCCAATGACGCGCTGTGGCAGGGCTATGCCGAACGACTGAACGCCTTTGGCGAACACCTGCTCAAGACCTATGGCATCAAGCTGGCTTACCATCACCACATGGGCGCCTATGTGGAGTCGCCCGCCGATGTGGACAAGCTGATGGCCCTGACCGACCCGGCCAAGGTGTTCCTGCTGTTTGACACCGGCCACGCCTATTTTGGTGGCGCGGTCAATCCAGTCACCCTGCTGGAAAAGCATGTGAAGCGCGTGGTGCATGTGCATTGCAAGGATGTGCGCGCCTCGGTCATCGCACAAGCCCGCAACGACAGCTGGAGCTTTTTGAACGGCGTGATCAACGGCACGTTCACCGTGCCTGGCGACGGCAGCATCGACTACAAGGCAGCGCTCACCGTGTTAAAGAACGCGGGCTATGAAGGCTGGCTGGTGGTGGAGGCCGAGCAGGACCCGGCCGTGGCCCCTAGCTATGAATACGCCAAGAAGGGTTTTGAGACCCTGCGCACCCTAGTAGACAGCCTCGCTTAAAGGATCACCATGGTCAGCCCCCTGCTTGCCAAGTCGGCCCCTGCGGGCCGCGAAATCGTCAACGTGACCCCCGAGCGCGCGGGCTGGACCCATGTGGGCTTCAGGGCCTTGCGCTTGAACCCGGCCGAGAGCGAAACCGTGGATACCGGCACCCGCGAACTGTGTCTGGTGGTGCTCACGGGCACCGTGGATGTGACCGTGGACGGTAAGACCTATGCGAACCTCGGCATGCGCAAGAGCGTGTTTGAGGAGGTCTCTCCCGCAGCTGTCTATGTGCCGGCCGGCAAGACGGTGACGGTGGGCAATGTGCCCGGTGCGACGACCGTGGCCGAGGTGGCCTTGTGCACGGCTCCCGGAGGTAACGGTCGCAGCGGCGGTGGTGGCTCGGGCGAGGTCAGCGTGATCGACTCGTCCGCCATGCGCCGCAGCGTGCGCGGAACCGGCACCAACACCCGCTATGTCTGCGACATCCTGCCGCACGACGACCCGCGCGCCGCGCACCTGCTGGTGGTGGAGGTGATGACACCGGCCAGCCACAGCTCCAGTTACCCGCCCCATAAACACGATGTGGAGCAGCCCCCGGTGGAGACATTGCTGGAGGAAACCTATTACCACCGGCTGAATCCGCCGCAGGGCTTTGCCTTCCAGCGCGTATACACCGATGACCGCAGCCTCGACGAGGCCTGCGCCGTGGAAGACCACGATGTGGTGATGGTGCCCAAGGGTTACCACCCGGTCACCGCGCCGCATGGCTACGACCTGTACTACCTGAATGTGATGGCGGGACCGAACCGTTTCTGGGTCTTCAAGAACGACCCGGCGCATGAGTGGATGCTGGCCAAGGGCTGAGGCTGCAAATCAATGCTGCCGGAAAAAAAATCTTGCTCAGTTTACCGACAAACGCGGTGACAGCGAGCGGCACATGGTGCGAATAGGGGCATATGGCGTAGATGGCTTCGGCAAAGGCGCCTACCGATTTCCATTGCGGTAGCACCTGCACCAGCTTGCCCTGGCGCAGACTGGGCTGTGCCGTGAAGTCCGGCATCGTTGTGCCCGGCAAGGGTCGCTCGATTTACGTGGTACCGGACGCTTGGAAGTCGAGACCATGAACAGCGGATCGTCCTTCTTGCACTGAGCGCTCAGGCCGCCACCCGGTACTCTTGTGCAGGAAAGGCAATCCAGGCCTGCAAACCACCGCCCGGTCGGGCACACAAGTGGACTGTCCAGCCGTTGGCGCGTGCGAGTTCCTTGACAATAGCCAAGCCCAGACCGGAGCCACCACTCGCCGGGCAGCGCGCAGCATCTGCGGGGTGAAAGGGCAGGAACATAGCCTATATTTGGTCTGCTGCAATGCCGGGGCCACGGTCGAGCACCCCAGTCTGCATTCGTCATTGGCCAGCACCGCCACCAGTTCCACCGGGGCGGTATCTGCATAGTGTTGTGCGTTTTGCAGCAGGTGCAGGACCATCAAGGTCCTGCGCAGTTTTCTACTCTCTGACATTCATTGAACGCAAGGCATGAAACCTGCACGGTTCGCCTTTAACGTCATGCTGATCACACCCGGTCTGGTATCGGCCGCCGGTGCCGTGCTGGACCAAGAAGTGGGGCAAGTCCTATTTTCCACGTCGGTGGTGGGTGACCTCGTGGAAGGATAAAGTGCGGAACACCTTGAAAACGTGCAGCGCTGAGAAGTCCGCACCCAGTACGTGAACCATGTGGTGGGCTGCAACGTGGTTACGAATACGCAGGAAAGCGTTACACGACGCAACTCGCGGCACCGCTCCAGACACAGCCGGTGTATCTGGAACTTGCTTAACCGCCCATTTCCTTTGGGTTTGGAATCGTTTACTGGGGGGCGGGCCGCTACAGGCATTGAAGTCGGTGTTGCATGCCCAAGGGTCCTTATTTGCACTTCAAACCAGTGGCAATGCGAAATATCAATCGGTTCCGGCATACCGGTAATGACAATCGCCAAGGGCTTGCCGTTTATTGGCAGCTTAAGGTGAAAGGAAACAGCAACTTTGCCGACACAGAAAATTAGAAAACGTGCGAAACAGCATGTGCCGAACCCCACTTGCATGCAGTGTTAATCGGTTCTACTTAATGGAGTTCAAAATGACCAACACCAAATTTCGACTTTCACGTTTCGCTTGGGCTGCAACTGCCGCAGTGGCCTTGGCCATTGCAGGTAATAGCGCAATCGCCCAGGATAAGGTGCAAAGCAAAACCCAGGACCAAACGCGCGATCAGGATCGGCTGCAAGACCCGATCTTCGGTTCCCAACTGATGACGGATGCTGAACGCAACGAATTCCGCACCCACATGCGCAGTCTCAAGACGGTAGAGGAGCGCGAGGCCTACCGTCTGGAGCACCACAAGCTCATGCAAGAGCGCGCAAGGGTACAGGGCATAACGCTGCCGACTAACCCGCCTGCCATGCCCCAAGGGGCTGGTGCAGGTTTCGCACGGAGCGGTATGGGTGCTGGGTCAGGGGCCAATGCTCCGAAGTTAAGGAAATAGGCATAAATAGTTGATTCCAAAGCCAGAAAAGACTTGACTTTTTGGAAAATATTTTCTCCAGCCAATAGATTTTTTCTATTGGCTGACATGTCTGTAATTGC
>TBL_comb47_HYPODRAFT_10001654_pt1 | contig 28747 bp, 27 predicted proteins | sample TroBogypolimnion_40_FD_10682 | JGI IMG/M metagenome (IMG submission 10682) | reverse complement strand
CGAAAGCCCTGTGCACCGATGGCAATCGCCAGCGGCAGGCCGATGGCCGACCACATGGAATAGCGCCCCCCCACCCAGTCCCAGAAACCAAAGGTGGTGGTGATGCCAAAGGCATTGGCCGCCGCCACGTTGGTGGTCAGTGCCGCAAAGTGGCGTGCCGTGTCCGTGCCGCCTTGTGCTGCGAACCAGGCCTTGGCCGAGTGCGCGTTGGTCATAGTCTCAATGGTGGTGAAGGTCTTGCTGGCAATCAGGAACAGCGTGCTTTCCACCTTGAGCTTCTTCAACGTGGCCGCCAGTTCGTGGCCGTCCACGTTGCTGACAAAGTGCACGCGCTTGCCGCTGTTGGCAAAGGCGTCCAGCGCCAGCACCGCCATTTGCGGCCCCAGGTCAGAGCCACCGATGCCGATGTTCACCACGTCGGTGATGGCCGCATCCGCACGCACGCTCTCGGCGTAGGCCAGCATGGCAGGCAGCGTCTCATGCACCTTGGCCAACTCGGTGGCGCGGTGGCTACCGTCGTTGCTGGCTTCGGGCGGCGTGCGCAGCAGCACATGCCAGACCTCGCGGCCCTCGGTGTGGTTAATCTTCTCGCCGGCAAACATGGCATCGCGGTGCTCGGCCACGCCGCTTTGGCGCGCCAGGTCCAGCAACAGCGCCTCAGAAGCGGCGTCGATGCGGTTCTTGGACAGGTCGGCAAACACATAGGGCGCACTCTGGCTCAATCGTTCAAAGCGCTTGTTGTCCTGCGCGAAGGCCTCGCGCAGATCCAAGCCCTTGCCGCTTGCAGCAAAGGCGGTTTGCAGTTGCGCCCACGCGGGCGTGCGATCACATCGGGTACGTGCCATGGTTGTCTTCAGTGGTTAGTGAATCGGAGGTTCTTCTGGCAATGCTTCAGGCGGCCAGCAACAGCTTTTCGAGCTTGACGGCGTCCACGCAGAAAGCGCGAATGCCCTCGGCCAGTTTCTCGGTGGCCATGGCGTCTTCATTCATGGCAAAGCGGAAACCGGCTTCGTCGTAATGCACATGCTGCAAGTCCATGGCGCGGGCCTTGTCAGCGTCCAGCGCCTGGGTCAGGGGCGCATCGCTGGCGGCCAGGCCGGCCAACAAATCCGGGCTGATGGTCAACAGGTCGCAACCGGCCAGGGCCGTGATCTGGCCTGCGTTGCGGAAGCTCGCACCCATCACCTCGGTGGCGATTCCGAACTTCTTGTAGTAGTTGTAGATGTGCTGCACCGACTGCACGCCAGGATCGTTGGCGCCGGCCTTGTCGGCCTCCACCCAGGCGGCACCGGCGGTCTTTTTGTACCAGTCGTAAATGCGGCCCACAAAGGGGGAGATGAGCTGCACCTTGGCCTGCGCGCAGGCCACCGCCTGGCTGAAGGAGAACAGCAGCGTCAGGTTGGTGTGAATGCCCTTGCGCTCCAGTTGCTCGGCGGCCTGAATGCCTTCCCAGGTGGATGCCACCTTGATCAGCACACGGTCGATGTGGATGCCTTGGGCCTGGTACAGCTCGATCAGGCGCTCACCCCGCGCCACGGTGGCAGCCGTGTCAAAGCTCAGACGGGCATCCACTTCGGTGGAGACGCGGCCGGGAATGATGGACAAAATTTCGCAGCCAAAGCGCACCAGCAAGCGGTCCATGATTTCGTCCAGCGGGCGGCCACGGTGCTGGTTGACGGTGTCCGTCAGCAAAGGCGCGTATTCCGCCTTCTGCACGGATTTGAGAATCAGCGAAGGGTTGGTGGTGGCGTCCTGGGGCTTGAAGGCGTCCAGTTGTTTGAAGTCGCCCGTGTCGGCCACCACGGTGGTCCATTGTTTGAGTGCGTCGAGTTGGTTCATGGGGAAATTGTCGTGGATGAATAAGTCTCTTGAATTATCAATGAAACAAAGTTACATTACAACGTCGATATTTATGTAACTTCAAATCATGAGCTTTGATCTAGTACTGTTTGGTGGAACCGGTGACCTGGCCTGGCGCAAGCTGATGCCCGCTTTGTTCCAGGCATTTCGCCACGGCACCCTGCCCGAGGGTGCGCGCATTATCGGCGTCGGCCGCGAGGACCTGGGCAACGACAAATACCGCGAACTGATTCGCGCGCGCTTTGACAACGTGGAACTGGCCAAGCGCCCCAGCGCCGACGAGTTTGCGCGCTTTGCCGCCATCCTCGAATTCGTGCGCATGGACCTGTCCAAGCCCGACGACTACGCCACCCTGGCGGCCAAGCTGCATGAGCGCGAAACCGAAACCGTGGTGATGTATGTGGCCACCGCCCCGGCCCTTTTCACCACCGTCTGCGAGCAACTCGCCGCCGCCGGCCTGAACACGCCCAAGACGCGCGTGGTGCTGGAAAAGCCGCTGGGCCATGACCTGGCCTCCAACCGGGCCATCAACCACACGGTGCGCAAGTTTTTTGAAGAAAAGCAGGTCTTCCGCATTGACCATTACCTGGGCAAGCCTGCCGTGCAAAACCTGTTTGCGCTGCGCTTTGGCAATGCCCTGTTTGAGCCGCTGTGGCGCCGTGAGCACATCGCCAATATCCAGATCAGCATTGCCGAAGACCTGGGCGTGGAAAGCCGTGGCGCGTTTTATGAGGGCACCGGCGCCCTGCGCGACATGGTGCAAAACCATGCGCTGCAACTGCTGTGCGCCATCGCCATGGAGCCGCCCATCAACGCCCATGCCGACGCCATCCGCGATGAAAAGCTCAAGGTGCTGCGATCGCTGAAAGCCTGGACCCAAGAGACGCTGACGCAAGACGTGATCCGCGGCCAATATTCCGCGGGCAACAGCAGTGGCGCCAAGGTGCCCGGCTACCGCGAAGAGCTGGGCGTCAACCCCCACAGCAACACCGAAACCTTCGTCGCCCTGCGCGCCGAAATTTCCAACTGGCGCTGGGCCGGTGTGCCCTTTTACATCCGCACCGGCAAACGCCTGGCCGGGCGCGAGGGCAGCATCGTCATCAACTTCCGCGCCACGCCGCACGCCATCTTCAACTCCAACACCAATGTGGCCAACAAGCTGGTGATCCACCTGCAGCCCAAGGACGGACTGGAGCTCCATCTGCTGGCCCAGGGCCAGGCCAACCGCAACGTCAAGGCGTCTTCGCAGACCCTGGCGCCGGTGCAGCTGGATCTGGACTTTGACAAACGCTTTGGTTCCGAGCGCGTGGGCGCCTATGAGCGACTGCTGCTGGACGTGATCGACGGCCGCCTCAACCTGTTTGTGCGCAGCGACGAGCAGGAAGCCGCCTGGCGCTGGGTCGAGCCCATGATCGAACATTGGAACAGCGACCCGCAAGGACCACGCCTGTATGCGGCCGGCACCTGGGGCCCCAGCGCATCGAGCGCCATGATTGCGCGCGACGGTTTCTGCTGGAGCGAAGAGGCGTGACCCCCACGCTTGCCACTCCGTGTGCTGCGCTGCCCCCCGAGGGGGCTGTTTCCCTTACGGGGCTGGCCGCCAAGCGGTCCAGAGCAGCTTGGGGCGGCCCGGCGCTGAAACTTTAAATTGAAAGCCTCTCATGCTTGATCGCATCAAAGCCGCCCTGCCCTCGCTGGCACCTGCCGAACAGCGGGTGGGCAAGCTGTGCCTGGCCGATCCGCGCGCGTTTGCCAAACTGCCGGTCAGTGAACTGGCAGACCGCTCGCATGTGAGCAAGCCCACCGTGGTGCGGTTTTGCCGCAGCGTGGGTTACGACGGCCTGTCCGACTTCAAACTCAAACTGGCCGGCACGGTGAACGAGGGCGTGCCCTTTATCCACCGCAGCGTGGATGCCGACGACAAGACCGGCGATGTCATGGTCAAGGTGATAGACAACACGGTGGCCGCCTTTTTGAAGTACCGCAACGATGCCAGCAGCATGGCGATCGAAAAGGCCGTCAATGCCCTGCTGGAAAGCTACAGCTCCGGTCGGCAGATCCAATTCTTTGGCGTGGGAAACTCGGGCGTGGTGGCCTTGGATGCACAGCACAAGTTCTTTCGCTTGGGGATCAACACCAACGCCTACAGCGACGGCCACATGCAGGTGATGAGCGCCTCCATTCTGGGCCCTGGCGACTGCGTGGTGGTGATCAGCAATTCGGGCCGCACGCGCGACCTGATGGACGCCTGTGACATTGCGCGCAAGAACGGCGCCACCACCATCGTCATCACCGCCAGCGGCTCACCGTTGGCCAGCGCCGGCACCATCCACCTCAGCGCGGATCACCCCGAAGGCTTTGACAAATACAGCCCCATGGTCTCGCGCCTCTTGCACCTGATGATCATCGACATCCTGGCCACCTGCGTGGCCTTGCGCATAGGCGGCAACAAGCTGCAGCCCCTGCTGAGCGAGATGAAGCACAACCTGCGCAACAAGCGCTACGCCTGAACCTTGGTTCGCAGCGCCGCTTATTGCAGCGGCCCCTTGAGTGCCTGCGGCAGGAGGACGGGCAAAATCTCTATGCCCTCATCGACCAGGGCGCGCGCTTCATCCACCGTGGTCTTGCCGCGTATGGAGCGCTCCTCGGTTTCACCGTAATGCATTTTGCGGGCTTCTTCCGCAAAGTGTTCGCCCACATCCTGGGTGTTGGCGACTATGCGGCGTGACAGTTCCAGCCAGGCCTGCGTGATGGATGCATCCGCAGAAGGTTGGCTCAACACCTCGATTTCGGCAGCTGGCTTATCCTGGCGACTGGTGGACAGGTTCAGGCGCGGGGCGCTGAGCTTTTTGGTCACCCTTGCATCGCCGCACAAGGGGCATTGCACCAGGGAACGCTCGCACTGCGACCGGAAATCGACTTCCGAGGCAAACCAACCCTCAAAGCCATGGCCCAGCGCACATTGAAGATCCAGGACTTTCATGCGCTCAGCAAGCGGCCAAGGACGCGACCGTCTGCCATGGCAGGTTCCAGTTGCCATTCAGCGTGTTCTGCAACCACAGGGCACCGGCCAATGTCTTGGCATCGGTGACCTTGCCCTCCATGCACCACTGCAATAATTCTTCCGGCGAGGCGGTGAACACCTCGAGGAATTCGCCGCTGTCGAGTTTCTGCGGGCCGGCCGTCAGACCCCGCGCAAACCAGACGTCGATGAACTCGGTGGAATACGCAATCACCGGATGCATCAGCCCGGCGCGGGCCCACTCGTTGGCCGTGTAGCCAGTCTCCTCCAGCAATTCGCGCTGCGCGCAGGCAGCGACGGTTTCACCCTCATCGAGCTTTCCGGCAGGGAATTCGATCATGACCAGTCCGATGGGATAGCGGAACTGGCGTTCCAGCACCACCCGCCAGGCACCCTGCGCATCCTGCAACAGGGGTATGACCATCACGGCGCCGGGATGCACCACATATTCGCGCGTCGCCTGCCCACCGTCGGGCAGCGTCACATGGTCCACAAAGGCGTGCAGAAAATTGCCCTTGAAGACCTCTTGCGACGACGCCTGGGTTTCTATCAGGTGTACAAATTCGGGGGAGCTTAAAGACACTTGGCATTTCCAATGAAAAACGGGCTGCAAACCATTGCAGCCCGGAAAGGGTTTGGGCGGACTAGCCGCTCAGGTACCCAACATTTGGCGTATGGACTGGGCACAAAGAGCCATCAGGCTGCCGGGCATCAGGCCCAGGACCACGATAAGCAGACCATTGAGACAGAGCACCACACGCACATCGGCACCCGCCACCACATGGGTCGCGGTGATGGGATCGTCAAAGTACATCACCTTGACCACGCGCAGATAGTAGAAGGCGCCGATCAAGGACATCATTACCGCAAAAATCGCCAGATACAGATAGGCTGGTTCGCCAGAGACCATCAGCGCCTGCAACACCGACAGCTTGGCATAAAAGCCTGCCAGCGGCGGGATGCCTGCCAGTGAGAACATGCTGACTGCCATGATGCCAGCGTACAGCGGGCTGCGCTGGTTCAGGCCGGCCAGGTCGGAGATCTCTTCGCTCTCAAAGCCTTCACGCGACAGCAGCAGCAAGACACCGAAGCTCGCCAGCGTGGTCAGCACATAGGTGATGACGTAAAACATCGAAGAGCTGTAGGCGTTGGTTGAAAAATCCAGCGAGCTGCCGTTGATGACACCGGCGATCAGGCCCAGCAGCACAAAGCCCATTTGCGAGATGGTGGAGTACGCCAACATGCGCTTGACATTGGTCTGCATGATGGCAGCCAGATTACCCAGCAGCAGCGAGCCAATGGAAAGCACCATCAGCATTTGCTGCCAGTCGATGGCCAGGGGCAACATGCCTTCCACCAGCAGGCGCATGGCCATACCGAATGCCGCCAGCTTGGGCGCGCCACCAATCATCAGCGTGATCGCTGTCGGGGCACCTTGGTAGACGTCGGGAATCCACATATGGAAGGGCACCACGCCGAGCTTGAAGGCCAGGCCACAGACGATAAAGACCAGGCCAAAAATCAGCACCTGGTGGTCGACATGGCCGGAGACAATGGCCTTGAACACCGAGGTGATATCCAGGGAACCGGTAGCGCCATACAGCATAGACATGCCGTAGAGCAAAAAGCCCGAGGCCATGGCACCCAGCACGAAATACTTGATGGCCGCTTCGGTAGCCGCCACATGGTCACGGCGCAACGCCACCAGTGCGTAGCTGGACAGGGTCAGCAGTTCCAGGCCCAGATAAATCACCAGGAAGTTGTTGCCCGAGATCATGACGAACATGCCCAGCAAGGAGAACAGGGTCAGCGTGAACAACTCACCGCCGCGCAACATGCCGCGTTGGCCCGCATAGGGGCGTCCGTAGACCAGCGTCGCCATCGTAGCCACCGTGGCAAAGCACTTCAGCCAGTTGCCCATGGAGTCGCTCACCACCATATTGCCAAAGCCATACAGGGTGCCGCCGCCGGAGGCATACAAGGCCTCCAGAAAGGCCACCACCGCCAGCGTCAGCAGGGTCAGGGTGTAGGTCGCACCGCGCAACGGGGTCTTGACGCCCAGGTCAAAGAGGGCAATCACACAGGCCATGCCGAACAACAGCATCTCGGGATAGGCCGTGATCCAACTGATTTTGTCAATCATCATTTATCTCTCAATTCAGTTTGATCAGTTCAACTTGGCAACTTGGATACCGCAACATGCTTGAGCAGCTGCGTCACCGAGGCATCCATCACATCCGTAAAGGGCTTGGGATAGACACCCATGTACAACACCGAGGCTGCCAGCAGGGCCAGCATCAGGAATTCACGGGCATTGATGTCCAGCAGGTCCTTGACGTGGTGGTTGCCCACCGGGCCAAGGTAGACGCGCTTGAACATCCACAAGGTGTAGGCAGCTCCAAAGATCAGGGCACTGGCAGCGGCAAAACCGATCCAGAAATTGAACTTGACCGCACCCAGAATCACCATCCACTCGCCGACAAAACCAGCGGTGCCCGGCAGACCGCAATTGGCCATGGAGAACAGCAGTGCAAAGGCGGCAAACTTGGGCATGGTGTTGACCACACCGCCGTAGGCAGCGATCTCGCGGGAATGCACCCGGTCGTACAGCACGCCGATGGACAGGAACATGGCGGCCGAGACAAAGCCGTGGGCAATCATTTGCACAATGCCGCCGGACACGCCCAGATCACTGAAGATAAAGAAGCCCAGGGTCACAAAGCCCATGTGCGCCACCGATGAATAGGCCACCAGTTTCTTCATGTCCTGCTGGACCATGGCCACCAGGCCGACATAGACCACGGCGATCAAGGACAGGGCAATCATCAGGAAGGACCACTCGTGCGCAGCATCCGGTGCGATGGGCAACGAGAAGCGCAGGAAACCGTAGGCACCCAGCTTCAGCATGATGGCCGCCAGCACGGCGGAGCCACCGGTAGGCGCTTCCACGTGCACGTCCGGCAACCAGGTATGCACCGGCCACATGGGCACCTTGACCGCGAAGGCTGCGAGGAAGGCAAAGAAGATATAGGTTTGTGCCGTGCCGCTCAGGGGCAGCGCGTACCAGACCGCCAGATCAAAGCTGCCACCGGACTTGGTGTACAGATAGACCAGTGCGATCAGCATCAGCAGCGAACCCATCAAGGTGTACAGGAAGAACTTGAAGGCCGCATAGATCTTGTTCGGACCGCCCCAGATACCGATGATCAGGTACATGGGAATCAGCGTGGCCTCAAAGAACACATAGAACAGCATGCCGTCCAGTGCGCAGAACACACCGATCATCAGACCGCTGAGGATCAGGAAGGCGCCCATGTACTGGTTGACCCGCGAGGTGATCGATTCCCAACTGGCAATGACCACCACCACATTGATAAATGCAGTCAGCAATACAAACCAGAAGGAGATGCCGTCCAGGCCCAGGTGGTAGTTGATATTGAAGCGCTCTATCCAGGGCGCGTTCTCCACAAACTGCATCAGCGCAGAGTGGTTGTCAAACTGCCCGTACAGCGGCAAGGTGACCAGCAGGCTGACCAAGGCACCNATCAGCGCCACCCAGCGCACCGTTTTAGCCTGGTCGTCGCGACCCAGGGCCAGAAGAACAATACCGAACGCGATGGGCGTCCAGATCGCAAGGCTCAACAATCCCATTATCTTAATCTCCTACTTGAGCCAAACGAAGTACGTCATGAGGACGAACACGCCCAGAATCATGACCAACGCATAGTGATACAAATAACCCGTCTGGACCTTGCGCACACCGCCCGATATCCATCCGACCAGCTTCCAGGAACCATTCACGACGGCACCGTCGATCAGCATCTGGTCGCCACCCTTCCACAGTCCGGTTCCCAGTGCACGGGCCCCACGGGCCAGCACATTCTCGTTGAACCAGTCCAGGTAGTATTTGTTTTCAAGCAAGGTATAGATGGGCGACGCCATCTTCTTGATCGCCGTAGGCAGGGCCGGGTTGATCATGTACATGTAATAGGACAGTGCCACACCGGACAGTGCCAACCACAGCGGCAGGCTGGTCAGGGAATGCAGAGCCATTTCAACCGGGCCATGGAAGGCCTTCGCCAACTCTTCCATGCCGGCATGCTTTTCATGGTCGATAAAGATCGCACCCTTGAAGAAGTCACCGAACAGCATCGGATCAATCGTCAGGTAACCAATGACCACCGACGGAATCGCCAGCAACACCAGCGGCACCCAGACCACCCAGGGCGATTCATGCGGCTTGTTTTCGTGGCCATGGCCGTGAGCGTCGTGACCGTGGTCATCATGACCATGGTGGGCATCCGGATTCTGGTCAAAACGCTCCTTGCCATGGAACACCAGGAAATACATGCGGAAGGAATAGAAGGCGGTGACAAACACACCGGCCAGCACCGCGAAGGAGGCGAATCCGGCACCGGGCAGATGGCTCTCGGACACCACTTCGATGATGCTGTCCTTGGAGTAGAAACCGGCGAAGAACGGCGTGCCGATCAGGGCCAGGGAACCCAGGAGCGAGGTGATCCAGGTGATGGGCATGTACTTGCGCAAACCGCCCATCCAGCGGATGTCCTGGTTGTGGTGGCAACCCATGATGACCGAACCGGCGCCTAGGAACAACAAGGCCTTGAAGAAGGCGTGCGTCATCAGGTGGAACACGGCCACCGAGTAGGCCGAGGCGCCCAGCGCAACGGTCATGTAACCGAGTTGCGACAGGGTGGAATAGGCCACGACACGTTTGATGTCGTTTTGGATAATGCCCAGAAAGCCCATGAACAGCGCGGTGATGGAGCCAATCACCAGCACGAAGTTCAGTGCCGTGTCGCTCAGCTCAAACAGCGGCGACATGCGGGCCACCATAAAGATGCCGGCCGTCACCATGGTGGCGGCGTGAATCAGTGCGGAGATGGGGGTCGGGCCTTCCATGGAGTCGGGCAGCCAGACGTGCAGAGGGAACTGGGCCGACTTGCCCATGGCACCGATAAACAGGCAGATGCAAATCACGGTGACCAGCATCCAGTCGGTACCCGGGAAGATCAGTTTGGATAGCACTTCGGACTTGCCAAACACTTCCGTGTAGTTGAGCGTGCCGGCGAAGGCAACGATCAAGCCGATGCCCAGGATGAAGCCGAAGTCACCGACACGGTTGACCAAAAAGGCCTTCATGTTGGCGAAGATGGCGGTGGGCTTGTTGAACCAGAAGCCGATCAGCAGGTAGGACACCAGTCCCACCGCTTCCCAGCCGAAGAACAGCTGCAGCAGGTTGTTGCTCATCACCAGCATCAGCATGGAGAAGGTGAACAGCGAAATGTAGGCGAAGAAGCGGTTGTAACCCTCATCTTCGTGCATATAGCCCACCGTGTACAGGTGAACCATCAGCGAGACAAAGGTCACCACGCACATCATCATGGCGGTCAGGCCATCGACCAGGAAGCCGATTTCCATTTTCAACCCACCCACCGACATCCAGGTGTAGAGGGTTTCGTTAAAACGGGCGCCGTCCTGCACCACGCTCAAAAGCGTCATCACCGACAGCACAAAGGCTACCAGCACGCCCAGGATGGTCAGGCTGTGGCTGCCCACGCGGCCCATGACATTGCCACCGAATTTGGTACCGAGCACACCGGCCAGCACGGAGCCGACCAATGGCGCCAGCGGTACCCAGATCAGGGTAGAAGCAGAAAGGGTTTGAGACATCGTTTTAACCCTTAAGCGAATTGAGTTCGTCGACGTTGATGCTGGACTTGTTGCGGAACAACAAAACCAGAATCGCCAAGCCGATGGCAGACTCTGCAGCGGCAACCGTCAGAATGAAAAAGACAAAAATCTGTCCATGCATGTCGTGCAGGTAATAGGAGAAGGCGACAAAGTTGGTATTGATGGCCAACAGCATCAGCTCAATTGCCATCAGCAACACGATCAGGTTGCGCCGATTCAAAAAGATACCGACCACCGACATGGCGAACAACATGGCGCCCAATGACAGAAAGTGACCCAGTGTGAGTGTCATGCTTTTACCTCCGGTGCGGGTGCTGGCTCCACAGCTGCCTGGGTGGCAGCCATCTTGAGCACCGTCATACGATCTTTGGCCTTGACACGCACCTGCACGCCAGCGCTGACGTGTTTGCTGTCCTTGCGGGCCCGCAGTGTGAGTGCAATGGCGGCGAACATGGCCACCAGCAGAATGGCGGCAGCCACTTCCAGCGGATACAGATACTGGGTGAACAGCACCTTTCCTAGCTCATGGGTGTTGGACACCGCAGGGCCAGGATTCGCCGCCAAGGGTTCGGCGGAGCGGAAACCGCCCATGGACACCGCCGACATTTCCAGCGCAATCACCACACCCACCAGGGCAGCAAAGGGAAAGTGCGTCCAGAAGCCGCGCCGCAGGTTTTCCACGTTCACGTCCATCATCATGACCACGAACAGGAACAAGACCATCACCGCGCCCACATACACAAGCACCAGCACGATGGACAGGAACTCCGCCTTGAGAATCATCCAGACCATGGCGGCCTGGAAGAAAGTCAGCACCAGATACAAGACGGCCTGAACCGGGTTGCGCGCCGTGATGACCCGGAATGCCGCTATCAGCAGCACCGTGGAGAAAACATAAAAAAGACCGGTTGTGACACTCATAATTCAAACTCTTTCTGTCATGGGTCTTAGCGGTACTTGGCGTCGGACTGCTTGTTGGCAGCGATCTCGCTCTCGTAGCGGTCACCCACGGCCAATAACATGTCCTTGGTGAAGTACAAATCGCCGCGCTTCTCGCCATGGAACTCAAAAATATGGGTCTCCACAATCGAGTCCACCGGGCAGCTCTCTTCACAAAAGCCGCAAAAAATACACTTGGTCAGATCGATGTCGTAACGGCTAGTACGGCGAGAGCCGTCATCGCGCACTTCCGATTCAATCGTGATGGCCATGGCCGGGCAGACGGCTTCGCACAGCTTGCAGGCAATGCAACGCTCTTCGCCGTTCTCATAGCGGCGCAGGGCGTGCAGGCCGCGAAAACGCGGCGACAGAGGAGTCTTTTCTTCCGGGAACTGAACCGTCACCTTGCGGCGAAACAGATAGCGTCCGGTCAGCGCCAGACCCTTGAACAGCTCAACCAACAGGAAGCTGTACAAAAAGTCCTTGAGCGAAAAAACCGAGGGCGTGCGGGCAACAAAATGGTTAGACATAGGTAATTCCTTCACTTCCAGATATTGAAGGAAGTCTGCATCCAGATGCCCACCACCGTCAGCCATACCAGCGTCAGGGGGATAAACACCTTCCAGCCCAGACGCATCACCTGGTCATAGCGGAAGCGGGGGAAAGTAGCGCGAACCCAGATAAAGAAGCTCACCACCAGGAAGGCCTTGGCACCCAGCCAGATCCAACCGGGAATGAAGTCCAGCGCTGCAATCGGTGACAACCAACCACCCAGGAACAGCACCGAGGCCAGCATGGCGATCAGCCACATATTGGCGTACTCGGCCAGATAGAACATGGCGTAGGACATGCCGGAATATTCGACCATGTGGCCGGCCACAATTTCCGCCTCGCCTTCAACCACGTCAAAGGGATGGCGGTTGGTTTCGGCCAGACCGGAGATCACGTAGATCACAAAGATGGGCAGCAGCGGCAACCAGTTCCAGGACAGAAAGCCCAGGCCCATGTCGACGAACTGGCCCTTGCCCTGCACCCTGACGATATCGCTCATGTTCATGCTGCCGGAGACCATCAGCACCACCACCAGGCAAAAGCCCATGGCAATTTCGTAGCTGACCATCTGCGCCGAAGCGCGAATGGCACCGAGGAACGCGTACTTGGAGTTCGATGCCCAACCGGAGATGACCACACCGTAGACCTCTACCGAAGCAATGGCCATCACATACATCAAACCTGCGTTGACATTGGCCAGTGCCACATCGGGACCAAACGGAACCACCGCCCATGCCGCCATCGCCGGCATGATGGTCAGCACCGGGCCAATGAAGAACAGGCCCTTGCTGGCCGCTGTAGGCACCAGGATTTCCTTGGTCAACAGCTTCATGGCATCGGCAATGGGCTGCAGCAAACCCCAGGGTCCGACGCGATTCGGTCCAAGGCGAACCTGCATCCAGCCCAGGAACTTGCGCTCCCACAGCGTGGTGTAGGCCACGGCACCCATCAGGGGCAAGACCACGGCCACGATCTTGATCAGTGTCCAGAGGATGGGCCAGGCCAGCGCCGTCCACCAGGCGTCGGGCAACAGCCCTGCACCGGCATTAAAAAGGGTATCGATCATGCCAGTGCCTCCTGAGCCGTTGCGACAGCGCGCCCATCCGCTGTTAGTTGCAGGGAAGTCGCTCTGCGCACCGTGCCGTCCAATTGATAGATGCTTGCCACCACCGGATCGGTGTCCGCAGGGCTCAGATCAATCACGGCCGTCGTGCCATTGCCCAGACGCGCAGCCGGCACAAATTCCGGCACGCCAGCGGGATGCATGGCGCTCAGCACATCCTGTGCCGATTCGAAATCAAAACTGGGCAGGCCCAGCAGATTGGCCAGCACGCGAATGACTTTCCAGGCAGGTCGGGCTTCGCCTGCGGGTCGCACCACAGCATGGAAACTTTGCACACGGCCTTCGGCATTGACGAAGGTACCGGCGGTTTCCGTGAACGGTGCAATCGGCAACAGCACGTCGCTAAATGCCAGATTGGTCTTGAACGGGCTGAGCGTGACCACCATCTCGGCCTTGGCCAGATTCAGTGCGGCTTGCGCACCGGCCGCGCTGTCTTGCACCGGCTCGGTATTCAGCAAAATGACGGCCTTGAGTCCACCGGCCAGCATCTGGCCTGCGTTCAGACCGTCATAACCCGGCAGTGCACCGGCAAGCTGCGCGCCCACGGTGTTGGCGGCTTCGGTCAAATAACCGACGCTGGCACCGGTGTGCGCAGCAATCCAGTTCGCCAGCGCCAGCAGGCTGGAGGCCTTGGCATGGTGTGCCGCTGCATTGCCCAACAGAATGGCTTTGCGTTCACCACCGAGCAGGCTCTGTGCAATGGCCTGGGCCGTTGCGTTGGAAGCGCCAGCGGCGGGAGCTGCAACGCCCTTCTCTGCTGCAATCACGGCAGCGATGTCGGCCAGCGCCTGTACCCAATGGCTGGCGGGAACATTCAGTGCGTTGGCTACCGGCAGGGCCCAGTCATGGCTCTGCGCGTTCAGTGCGCTCACCTCGCAACCGAGCTTGGCAGCCTGGCGAATGCGTTGTGCAAACAGGGGATGGTCCTTGCGCAGGTTGGAGCCGACCACCAGCACGCGTTCCAGGTGCGACAGCGATGCGATCGCTGTGCCCAGGTAGCGCGCATGGTCCGACACTTCAAACTCGGCGTTGCGCAAACGGTAATCGATGTTGTCGCTGCCCAGGCCGCGCACCAGGGCGCCTGCCAGATGCAGCTCTTCCAGCGTGCTGTGTGGGCTGACCAGCGCGCCAATCGATGCAGCGCCATGGTCGGCCTTGATCTGCTTGAGGCCGTTGGCCACGTATTCGAGCGCGGTCTGCCAGTCCACCGTCTTCCACTCGCCGCCCTGCTTGAGCATGGGCGCGGTCAAGCGTTCGTCGCTGTTCAGGGCTTCGTATGAGAAACGGTCACGGTCTGCAATCCAGCATTCGTTGACCGCTTCATTTTCCAGCGGCACCACGCGCATCACCTTGTTGTTCTTGACCTGCACAATCAGATTGGCACCCGTCGAATCATGGGGGCTGACCGACTTGCGGCGCGACAATTCCCAGGTGCGGGCGTTGTAGCGGAAGGGCTTGCTGGTGAGCGCGCCCACCGGGCAAATATCTATCATGTTGCCGGACAATTCCGAATCGATGGACTGACCGATAAAGGTTTCAATCTCGGCATGCTCGCCGCGGTGCGACATGCCCAGTTCCATGACGCCGGCCACTTCCTGGCCGAAACGGACGCAGCGCGTGCAATGGATGCAACGGCTCATTTCTTCCATGGAAATCAGCGGACCCACATCCTTATGGAACACCACGCGCTTTTCTTCTTCGTAGCGCGAAGTGGAGCCACCGTAGCCCACGGCCAGATCCTGCAACTGGCATTCGCCGCCCTGGTCGCAGATGGGGCAATCCAGCGGGTGGTTGATGAGCAAAAACTCCATCACCGACTTTTGCGCCTTGATCGCCTTGTCGCTCTTGGTGCGCACAATCATGCCCTGGGTCACGGGCGTGGCACAGGCCGGCATGGGCTTGGGCATCTTCTCCACATCGACCAGACACATGCGGCAGTTGGCCGCAATGCTGAGCTTCTTGTGGTAACAAAAATGGGGGATATAGGTTCCAGCTTTGTCGGCCGCATGCATCACCATGCTGCCTTCAGAGATTTCTACCTTTTTGCCGTCGAGTTCGATTTCGATCATAGTGAGCCTTTCGCCGGGCCGGCCCAAGAAAGGCGGGCGCCCCCTTGGGGGGCAGCGAACGATGAGTGAGCTTGGGGGTTCATATGCGACTCGGTCAGACGTTGGCCGCGACCATGCAGGTCTTGTGCTCAACGTGGTGCACAAATTCGTGCCGGAAGTGCTTGATCATGGCGCGCACCGGCATGGCCGCAGCGTCGCCCAGGGCGCAAATGGTGCGTCCCATGATGTTCTCTGCCACGTTGTCCAGCAGGTCCAGATCGGCGGCACGGCCTTGACCGCCTTCGATTCGATCGACCACGCGCGACAACCAACCGGTGCCTTCACGGCAGGGTGTGCACTGACCGCAGGACTCATGGGCGTAAAAGTAGCTCAGACGCTGCAAGGCCTTGACCATGCAACGGCTGTCGTCGATGACGATAACCGCGCCCGAGCCCAGCATGGAGCCGGCCTTGGCGATCGAATCATAGTCCATGGTGCATTCCATGATGATGGACGCGGGCAACACGGGCGAGGAAGAACCGCCAGGGATCACGGCCTTCAGGGTGCGACCCTTGCGCACACCACCCGCCAGTTCCAGCAGCTTGGCAAACGGCGTACCCATGGGTACTTCGTAGTTGCCGGGCAGCTCCACATCACCGCTGACCGAGTAAATCTTGGTGCCACCGTTGTTGGGCTTGCCGCATTCCAGATAGGCCTGACCACCGTTGCGAATGATCCAGGGGACGGCCGCAAAGGTTTCGGTGTTGTTGATCGTGGTGGGCTTGCCATACATGCCAAAGCTGGCAGGGAATGGCGGCTTGAAGCGGGGCTGACCCTTCTTGCCTTCCAGCGACTCCAGCAGTGCGGTTTCTTCACCGCAGATGTAGGCGCCAAAGCCATGGGCGGCGTGCAGCTGGAAGCTGTAATCGCTGCCCAGAATCTTGTCACCCAGATAGCCGGCGGCACGGGCCTCTTCGAGGGCTTCTTCAAAGCGCTCGTAGGAAGCAAAAATCTCGCCGTGGATATAGTTGTAACCCACCGTCACGCCCATGGCGTAGGCGGCAATGATCATGCCCTCAATCACGATATGCGGATTGAATTGCAGGATGTCCCTGTCCTTGCAGGTTCCAGGCTCGCCCTCGTCGGAGTTGCATACCAGGTATTTTTGACCCGGGAACTTGCGTGGCATGAAGCTCCACTTCAGGCCGGTCGGAAAGCCGGCGCCGCCGCGTCCGCGCAGTCCGGATTCCTTGACGGTGGCAATCACCTGGTCCTGTGTCAGACCGGATACGCCGGTTTCGGCGTTCGGCTCGGAACCATCCTTGCCCAACATCTTGCGCAAGGCCTGGTAGCCGCCGCGCGCTTCGTAGTCCTTGATGCGCCAATTGCTGCCGTTCAGTCCGGCATAAATTTGCGGATTGATGTGGCGATCATGGAAACAGGTTTGAACGCCGGTGGCGGCGAACTGGTCGATGATGTCCTGTGCGCTCATGCCTTGCCTTCCGCGGCACGGATGCCGTCTACCAACTGGTCCAGCTTTTCATCCGTCATAAAGCTGCACATCTTGCGGTCATTGACCAGCAGCACCGGAGAGTCGGCGCAGGCGCCCAGGCACTCGCTTTGCTGCAAGGTGAACAGGCCATCCGCTGTGGTCTCGCCCATGTGGATGCCCAGCTTCTTTTCCAGGTGGTGCAAGGCACGTTGACCATCGCGCAACTGGCAAGGCAGATTGGTGCACACATTCAGCTTGAACTTGCCCACCGGGCGCTGGTTGTACATGTTGTAAAAGCTGGTGACCTCGTGCACGGCCATGGGCGCCATGCCCAGGTAGTCGGCGACCACTTTTTCACTGTCTGCGCTGACATAGCCGAGCTCATGCTGGACTATGCCCAAACAGGCCATCACAGCAGACTGCTTTTGTTCAGCAGGGTATTTGGCAACTTCTTTGGCGAAGAGCGCCTTGGTAGCGTCGGAGATCATCGATCAATCTCTCCAAAAACAATATCGATAGTGCCGATCACGGCGACGGCGTCGGCAATCATGTGGCCACTGGCTAACTCATTGAGGGCAGACAGATGCACAAAGCCGGGCGGACGAATCTTCAGGCGATAGGGCTTGTTGGCGCCATCGCTGACGATGTAAATACCAAACTCACCCTTGGGATGCTCCACGGCCGCATAGGCTTCGCCTTCGGGCACGCGGAAACCTTCGGAGAACAGCTTGAAGTGGTGAATCAGCTCTTCCATGCTGGTCTTCATGGACTCACGCGAAGGAGGTGCCACCTTGTGGTTGTCGGTGATGACGGGACCCGGATTCGCGCGCAGCCATTTGCTACATTGCTGGATGATGTCGTTGGACTGCTTCATCTCTTCCATGCGGACCAGATAGCGGTCGTACACGTCGCCGGTCTTGCCGACCGGAATGTCGAAGTCCAGCTGGTCGTATACATCGTAGGGCTGCTTCTTGCGCAAATCCCAGGCGATGCCCGAACCGCGCAGCATGGGGCCGGTAAAGCCCATGTTCAAGGCGCGCTCCGGGGTCACGATGCCGATATCCACGGTGCGCTGTTTCCAGATGCGGTTGTCCGTCAGCAGCGTGTGGTACTCCGCCAGACAGGCCGGAAAGCGGGTCGTGAAGTCGTCAATGTAATCCAGCAACGAGCCCTTGCGGTTGCGGTTCATTTCCTCCATGCCCTTGGCATTGCGCACCTTGCTGGCCTTGAACTGCGGCATGGTATCCGGCAGGTCGCGGTAGACACCGCCCGGACGGAAATACGCTGCATGCATGCGGGCGCCGCTGACGGCCTCGTACATGTCAAACAGGTCTTCGCGTTCGCGGAAGGTGTAGATCAGAATGGTGGAACTGCCCAGATCGTTTCCGTGCGAGCCCAACCACATGAGGTGGTTCAGCATGCGGGTAATTTCCGCAAACATCACGCGGATGTACTGCGCACGGATCGGCACCTCAATGCCCAGCAGTTTTTCAATCGCCAGACAGTAGGCATGCTCGCTGCACATCATGGACACGTAATCCAGCCTGTCCATATAGGGCAGCGACTGGATATAGGTCTTGGTTTCGGCCAGTTTTTCGGTGGCGCGGTGCAGCAGTCCGATATGCGGATCGGCGCGCTGTATGACTTCGCCATCGAGCTCCAGCACCAGCCGCAGCACACCGTGCGCAGCCGGGTGTTGCGGCCCAAAGTTCAGCGTGTAATTCTTAATCTCGGCCATTACTTGAGACCCCCGTAATTGTCTTCGCGAATGACACGCGGCGTGATTTCGCGCGCTTCGATGCTGACGGGCTGGTACACCACCCGCGCTGCTTCAGCGTCGTAACGCATTTCCACATGGCCTTCGGCCGGGAAATCCTTGCGGAACGGGTGCCCAATGAAACCGTAGTCGGTGAGAATGCGGCGCAGATCTTCGTGGCCTTCAAACACAATGCCAAACAGGTCGAAGGCTTCGCGCTCGAACCAATTGGCCGTCGTCCACAACTTGCTGACGCTGGCCACCACCGGCATGCCATCGTCGGTTGCAAAAACCTTCAGGCGCAAACGCTGATTGAGCGCCACCGAGAGCAGATGCGTGACCACACAAAAGCGCAGGCCTTCGTAATCGCCGTTCTTGTACTCGGAATAATCCACGCCACACAGGTCGATCAACTGCTCAAACTGGCAGCCGGCAGAATCCCGCAACAGCTGCGCCGCTGCGAGGTAATCGGCTGCGGCCACATGCACCGTAACCTCACCCAGCGCGATCGAAATTTTTTGCACCTTATCGCCCAACACTGCCACCACCGCATCGCGGGTAGCCTCTGGGCGCACGGAAAATATTGTCATGCTTGTTCCTTAGGCCCGGGCAATGGTCTGGGTGCGGCGAATCTTGAGCTGGAGTTGCATGATGCCGTAGATCAAGGCCTCTGCCGTAGGGGGGCAACCGGGCACATACACGTCCACCGGCACGATGCGGTCACAACCGCGCACCACCGAATAGCTGTAGTGGTAATAACCACCGCCATTGGCGCAAGAGCCCATGCTGATCACCCAGCGCGGCTCCGACATTTGGTCGTAGACCTTGCGAAAGGCCGGCGCCATTTTATTGGTCAACGTGCCCGCAACAATCATCAGATCGGACTGGCGCGGACTGGCACGGAACACCTCTGCACCAAAACGACTCAGGTCATATCGGGCACAGGCTGCGTGCATCATTTCCACCGCGCAACAGGCCAGACCAAAGGTCATAGGCCACACGGAACCGGTTTTGGCCCAATTCATCACCGAGTCGTAACTCGTGGTGACAAAGCCTTCTTTGAGTACACCTTCAATCATCTGATTACTCCCAGTCGAGGGCGCCTTTTTTCCACATATAGACAAAACCGATTGTGAGCACGCCCACAAACTCCAACCCCACCAGGAAACCCATCATGCCAGTCTCCTTGAGCGTGACCGCCCAGGGAAAAAGAAAGGCGGTTTCCAGGTCGAACAGAATGAACAAAATGGCCACCAGGTAGTAGCGCACATCGAACTTCATGCGGGCATCTTCAAATGCCTCGAAGCCACATTCATAGGGGGAGTTTTTGGCTGCGTCGGGGCGATTGGGGCCCAACACATAACCGATTACCTGGGGTGCAACACCGATGCCGATGCCGACCAAGATGAACAAGAGTACGGGAAGATATTGATCGAGGTTCATCTTTGTATCTAATCACCGTTAACTGACTGCACCATTTCAAACCCGGTGCAATCCAAACTATTTGGTGCCGTCGGCGAGACTCGAACTCGCACAGCTTTCGCCACTACCACCTCAAGATAGCGTGTCTACCAATTTCACCACGACGGCGGCTTTATTTGCTGGATTTGCATGAGGTACCTTGCGGCTTTTTGCTCATCCTGCAGCGCTAGAGTTTACCCTGATTTCCCCCCACTTCCCTTAGGGGGATGCGAATTACTTGGCAGGGATTTGTGCTGCGCCAGAGGCCGGAACAGCGGGTGCAGCAGGTGCGCTGGCCGCAGGAGCAACCGCGGCGGCCGACTCCAGCACGCTGCCGGAACTGCTAGGGCGCAGATTGCCGAAGTAGGCCAGCGCCAGGGTACAGACGAAGAACACGGTCGCCAGCACCGCTGTCGTGCGCGACAGAAAGTTGGCACTGCCGCTGGCGCCAAACAGGCTGCCAGAGCCACCGCTGCCAAAGGCCGCACCCATGTCGGCGCCCTTGCCGTGTTGCACCAGGATCAGGCCAATCATGGCCAAGGCAGACAGCATTTGAACCGTCAAAATAATGGTTACCACTACGCTCATATATCTCTCCTAAATCGTGAATCGGACGCAGCGCTTAGTTGGCTGCGGCAATGATGGCTAAAAAATCGGCAGCCTTGAGGGCGGCACCGCCCACCAGTCCGCCGTCGATATCTGGCTGGGCCAGCAATTGCTGCGCGTTGGCGGCGTTCATGCTGCCACCATACAGAATATGCACGCGGTCCGCGTGTTCACTGGCGGCCTGCAGTTGCGCGCGCAGCACGGCATGTACCTGCTGCGCCATTTCGGGCGTGGCCGTCTTGCCGGTACCAATGGCCCAAACGGGCTCATAGGCCACCACAATTTCGCTGATGCAATGCCCGTTGGCATGGATCACGGCAGCCAATTGGCGCTTGACCACTTCTTCGGTACGTCCGGCTTCGCGCTCGGCCAAGGTTTCACCGACACAGACAATCGGCGTGATGCCGGCAGCCAGGGCACGGGTGGCCTTGGTAGCCACGGTGGCATCGGTCTCGCCATGAAACTGGCGACGCTCGGAATGGCCCACGATGGCATAGCGCGTGCCAAAGTCTTTCAACATGGCTGCCGAGATTTCACCGGTATAGGCACCCGATTCCTGGGCCGACACATCCTGCGAACCCAGCGCAATGCCGGTTCCTTCGACGATGGACTGGACCTGCGCCATGTACACCGCCGGTACGCAGACCGCGACCAGACATTTCCAGTCGGCGGACTGGGCCAGCAAGGCCTCCAGCAGGGCTGCGTTGCTTGCTGCCGTACCGTTCATCTTCCAGTTACCGGCGATCAGTTTTTTCTTCATGCTGTTCCCCAATTTAAAATAATCTTGCCTACATGCTGATTCGACTCCATCAGCGCATGTGCAGCGGCGGCACCGCTGCCCGTAGGCTGTGCCGCATCGACGGCAGCAAACACGCTGTGTATCACCGGCTTGATCTGCCCGCTTTCCAGCAAGGGCCAGACCTTTGCCAGACAAGCCTCTGCAATCGCCTGTTTAAAGGCCACGGGGCGCACACGCAGCGTGGAACCGGTGACGGTGAGCCGCTTGCGCAGCACCAGACCGGCATTGATTTCACTTTTGACGCCGCCCTGCACCGCAATGATGACCAGACGACCATCCTCGGCCAGGCATTGGATCTCGCGCGCCACATAGCTGCCCGCCACCATGTCCAGAATCACATCCACACCACGACCATCGGTCAAGCGCTTGGCCTCGGCTTCGAAGTCCTGCGTCTGGTAGTTGATGGCATGGTCTGCACCCAGCGCGCGAATCGCTTCGCACTTGGCATCGCTGCCCGCAGTTGCGATCACCGTGGCACCCAGGGCCTTGGCCAACTGAATGGCGGTCACGCCAATGCCGCTGGTTCCGCCCTGGACCAAGAGCGTTTCACCGGCGATCAGACGGCCGCGGTCAAACACATTGCTCCAGACGGTGAAAAAGGTCTCCGGCAGACTGGCCGCCTCAACATCGCTCAAGCCCTTGGGCACCGGCAAACACTGAGCCACCGGCGCAATGCAAAACTCAGCGTAGCCGCCACCGGCGACCAAGGCACACACGCGGTCACCCAGCTTCAAACCGGCTTGCTGCATAGCCTGCACATCACCGCTGAAAATGGTTCCCGCAACTTCCAGCCCCGGAATATCCGAGGCTCCGGGCGGCGCCGGGTAATGCCCGGCACGCTGCAGCACATCGGGTCGGTTCACGCCGCTGGCGCTGACCCGGATGCACAGCTCACCCGCGCCGAAAACCGGCATGGGACGCTCGGCCAGACGCAGTACGTCCGGGCCACCAAAGGATGCTATTTCAATGACTTGCATGGGTTGAAGTTCAAGCGCCCTGCTTCTGCACAGGGCGCTCTTGCTATGCGTAANCGCTTAACCTTGGTGGTCGTGCGAAGGACGATCCAACAAGGCCTTCATGGACAGCTTGATGCGACCCTTCTCGTCGGTTTCCATGACCTTGACCTTGACGATCTGGCCTTCGGACAGGTAGTCGGAAACCTTTTCCACGCGCTCATGGGCGATCTGGCTGATGTGCAGCAGACCGTCCTTGCCGGGCAGCAGGTTGACCAGGGCACCGAAGTCCAGAATCTTGGTGATGGGGCCTTCATAGACCTTGCCAATTTCCACTTCGGCGGTGATCTGCTCGATGCGGCGCTTGGCTTCTTCAGCCTTGGCCGGATCAGCCGAAGCGATGGTGATGGTGCCATCTTCCTCGATGTTGATCTGGGTGCCGGTTTCTTCGGTCAGCGCACGAATGACGGAGCCGCCCTTGCCGATCACGTCACGGATCTTCTCGGGGTTGATCTTCATGGTGAACAGGCGGGGAGCGAAGTTGGACACCTCGGTCTTGGCTTCGGACATGGCTTCCTGCATCTTGCCCAGAATGTGCATGCGGGCTTCCTTGGCCTGGGCCAAAGCGACTTGCATGATTTCCTTGGTGATGCCCTGGATCTTGATGTCCATCTGCAGCGCGGTGATACCGTTGGTGGTACCGGCCACCTTGAAGTCCATGTCACCCAGGTGATCTTCATCGCCCAGGATGTCGGTCAGCACCGCAAAGCGGTTGTCTTCCTTGATCAGGCCCATGGCGATACCGGCCACATGCGCCTTCATGGGAACGCCGGCGTCCATCAGCGACAGGCAACCGCCGCAGACCGAAGCCATCGACGAGGAACCGTTGGACTCGGTGATTTCCGACACCACACGCATGGTGTAGGGGAAGTCTTCCTTGTTGGGCAGGCAGGCGATCAGTGCACGCTTGGCCAGACGGCCGTGGCCGATTTCGCGGCGCTTGGGCGTACCGACACGGCCGGTTTCGCCGGTGGCGAAGGGAGGCATGTTGTAGTGCAGCATGAAGCGGTCTTCGTACTCGCCAGACAGGGCGTCAATGCGTTGGGCATCACGCTCGGTACCGAGCGTGGTGACCACCAATGCCTGGGTTTCGCCGCGTGTGAACAGGGCGGAACCGTGGGTGCGGGGCAGCACGCCGTTGCGGATTTCGATGGGGCGCACGGTGCGCGTATCGCGGCCGTCGATGCGGGGCTCGCCGGCCAGAATCTGGCTGCGCACGATCTTGGCTTCGATTTCAAACAGCAGGCCTTCGATGGCCACGCTGTCAAACGCAGCGCCTTCAGCCTTCAGGGCGGCCATGACTTCGGAGTAGGCAGCGCGGCAGGCTTGGGTGCGGGCTTGCTTGTTGCGGATTTGGTAGGCAGCAACCAGCTTGTCCTTGGCCAGGCCGTCGATCTTGGCGATCAGGGCTTCGTCCTTGGCGGGGGCTTTCCAGTCCCACATCGGCTTGCCGGCGTCACGCACGAGTTCGTGGATGGCGTTGATGGCGATATTGCCCTGCTGATGGCCATAGACCACGGCACCCAGCATGATTTCTTCGGACAGTTGTTGCGCTTCGGACTCCACCATCAGCACAGCGGCTTCGGTACCGGCAACGACCAGGTCCAGCACCGAGCCCTTGCGAGCGGTTTGACCGGGGTTGAGCACGTATTCACCGTTGACGTAGCCGACGCGGGCCGCGCCTATGGGACCGCTGAATGGCACACCGGACACCGACAGCGCAGCGCTGACGGCAATCAGGGCGGCAATGTCGGCATCCACTTCGGGGTTCAGCGACACGGTGTGCACGACAACGTGCACCTCGTTGAAGAAGCCTTCGGGGAACAGGGGACGGATCGGGCGGTCGATCAGGCGGCTGGTCAGCGTCTCAAACTCGCTGGGGCGGCCTTCGCGCTTGAAGAAGCTGCCGGGGATCTTGCCTGCGGCATAGGTCTTTTCAAGGTAGTCGACCGTCAGGGGGAAAAAGTCCTGACCGGCCTTGCCTTCGGTCTTGGCAACCACGGTGGCCAACACCACGGTGCCGTCCATGTCCAGCAGCACGGCGCCGCTGGATTGACGGGCGATTTCGCCGGTTTCCATGGTGACCGTATGCTGTCCCCATTGGAAGGTCTTAGTCACTTTTTTGAACATCGTCATTTTGCTTTTCTCCATTGATTTCGGAAATGAAATGGGAGGTACAGGCCACCTCGCCCAAGCCCGGATTCAACGCCGCAGTCCACGATGCCATTCCAGCGGCACTTGCGTCAAATGACGCTGGAATGACACAGCTTTCGCTCTGCTTTTGCCGTCTCCGAAGTAAAAAACGCCTGAGCTAGTGTCCTAACTCAGGCGCTTCATCAAATTTGATTTCGCTTACTTGCGCAGGCCCAGCTTGGCAATCAGCGCGGTGTAACGGTCAGCATCCTTGCCCTTCAGGTAGTCGAGCAGCTTGCGGCGACGGCTCACCATGCGCAGCAGACCGCGGCGACCGTGGTGGTCCTTGGCGTGGGTCTTGAAGTGGGGTGTGAGTTCGTTGATACGGGCGGTCAACAGCGCGACTTGCACTTCTGGGGAGCCGGTATCGCCGACACTGCGGGCGTTGTCTTTGACAACGGTGGCTTTAATGCTGGATGCAATCATTCTTCATTTCCTGTTGGGGCGACACACCGCAGAGGGTGCTGTCCCGGTTGATAAACTTGCGTGCGGTGCTGGAACTGCTCCACACGTGCGCCTTGCAGTATGCAAAGCCCGCAGATTATAGCCCATGGTCTAAAGCGCAGCCAGGGGCCAGCGTGGCTTGACGTCAAAGGCGTAGTGCATGGTGGGCTGTTGCATGCCACTTTGTAGCCGCATGGCGGCGGCCAGGGCAATCATGGCGCCGTTGTCGGTACACAAATGCAGCTCCGGATAATGCACCCTGACCTGGCGTTTAGCGCATGCCTCATCCAACTGCGAGCGCAGATGGCGATTGGCTCCCACGCCACCCGCCACCACCAGCCGTTTCAAACCGGTTTCCTTCAATGCCGTCATCGACTTCTTGAGCAGCACGTCGACAATGGCGGCCTGCGTGGAAGCCGCAAGGTCACGCTGTTGCAATGGGTCCAAATCCTGAAATTGGGCAACCCCCGCAGCCGTGCGCATTTTTTGCGCCTGCACCAGGACGGCAGTCTTCAAGCCGGCAAATGAAAAATCCAGATTGCCACTGTGCAACAAGGGCCTGGGCAGTGCATAGGCTTTTGGATTGCCTTGCTCAGCCATGCGCGCCAGCAGTGGCCCACCCGGATAGTCCAGACCCATCAGCTTGGCGGACTTGTCAAAGGCTTCACCGGCGGCATCGTCAATCGACTCGCCCAGAAGCTGGTAACGCCCGACACCGTCCACACGCATCAATTGGGTATGACCGCCGGACACCAGCAGGGCCACAAAGGGGAATTGGGGCGGATCGGCGCTTAAAAATGGCGACAGCAAATGCCCCTCCAGATGGTGTACGCCCAACACAGGCTTGCCCAGGGCAGCGCCCAGGGCGCAGGCCACGCCGGCCCCCACCAGCAAGGCACCGGCCAGACCCGGCCCGCGGGTGTAGGCGATGACATCCAGTTCAGCCAGCGTGCGCCCTGCCGTTTGCAGGACCTGGCTAATCAGCGGCAGCACCCTGCGGATATGGTCGCGACTGGCCAACTCGGGCACCACGCCGCCAAAGGCCTGGTGCATTTCGATCTGGCTAAACAAAGCATGCGACAGGAGGGAAGGGATTTGCGTTACAGCTGCGGACGCTTCAAACTCCACCAAGGCCGCGCCCGTTTCGTCGCACGAAGACTCGATTCCCAATACCAATAACTTTTGCACCATAGGGCGCAGTTTAGAGCAAGGCCACGCGCGTCTGGCCTTGCTCCGTCAGCAGCGCCCGATTAGGCCGCTTCCTGATGCTGGGGAGAGTTGACCGCTGGCTCTTGCCGGAATTCGGGCGCTTCGATGTGACGGCGGCGCTTGCGAACGATCACGGCGGCAGAAGATGGAGTGGCATTGACGGTCGTTCCGCCATGCATGCGCGACGCAGCATACGACTCACCTCGACCGCTGGAGCGCGCTATTTTGATCGCCTCTTCGACCGCTTCGCTGCGCAGCGGTTTTACCGTGGAGCCATTGACCCGCACGTAAGTACCCGAAGCCGTGGTGGCCAACAGCCCAAACTCCATGCCCATGCGCACGATGCCCAAGACCTTGAACTCCTTGGGCGCGGCAACAAAGGCCTTGATGGTTTGGCTTCCAAGTACGACTTGCAAGGCTTGATGAGATTTCGATTTGGCACCCATATTCCTCTTTCCGTCGCAATGAACAGCGACTTCATCAGGGTTAAACATGGATGGATCTTGCCCAATCGACAACAAAAAAACTTGATCGAAATATGATGCGCAAAAAGCATCCAACGCCGCCCGTTTTTCATCGGAAAAAGTGCGCGTTCCTGGAGGACAATGACCGCATGACCATAGGACATTACATCAAGGAAATTGGCCGCGGAAAAGACGGCGCGCGCGCTCTCTCCAGAGGGGAATCGGCCGATATGCTGGGGCAAATTCTGGATGGAGCGGTCAGCGATCTGGAAGTGGGCGCGTTTTGCATCGCCATGCGCATCAAGGGCGAAAGCACCGAGGAAATGTGCGGCTTTCTAGATGCCACCCAGCAGCGCCTGACCAAAATTCAGATTTGCCCTACAGCACCCCACCGTCCCGCCGTCGTGATCCCAACATACAACGGTGCGCGCAAGCTTCCGGTGCTCACACCTTTGCTGGCCCTGCTGCTGGCGCGGGAAGGGTTTCCGGTCGTCATGCACGGCACAGCCACCGAAGACAAGCGGGTGTTCACGTCCGAGGTATTGGCCGCCCTGGATGTCTTGCCGCGTGCGGTGACAGAACCGGTGGCAGGCGGTGAGCTGACGTTCTTTCCTACGGATCAATTGCACGCGGGCTTGCAGCGTTTGCTGGATGTCAGGCGCTCCATCAAGCTGCGCAATCCGGCGCACAGTTTGGTCAAGCTGATGCTTCCCTGCAGCGGTCCGCAGCTGCTGGTCACCAGCTACACGCATCCAGAGTATGCACAGTCCATGGAGCAAGTGTTGTGCAGCATGCAATCCACTGCGATGCTGATTCGGGGCACCGAGGGTGAGGCGGTTGCCGACCCCAGAAGAATGCCCACCATGCGCTGCATGCTGCGCGGACAGGCCAGCGCGGTGCAAGAGCATCAGTCGGGTGTTCTCGCCAGCCTGCCCGAATTGCCTTCACGCGATGCACCTAGCACCGCCGCTTATATCCGGGCCGTCATGCAGGGCGAACTGTCGGTGCCAGCGCCCATTGCCATGCAGGTGCAACAAATCCTTCAGATGGCAGCTGCCCTGTAAGGCCAGGTTGGGTCCCGCAAACCACCGGGGCCATTGCCACCGCCCTGCCGCCAGCCAGATGGCGTACCAGCGGTGCTCCTGTGTCTAGCGGAAGTTGCCGGTATGGCCCAAGGAATAGCGCCCGGGTTGGGGCCAGACAGCCAAGCCATGGGGCTCCAGGCCCACGCCGATCTGGTCCATCTTGCCGGAACTGGTGTCAAAGCGGTAAACCACATCGTCGAATCGGCCGGACAACCACAGCCACTTGCCGTCGGCGCTGACATTGCCCATATCGGGGCTGCCGCCACCCGGCACAGGCCAGTTGGAAAGCACCTTGTTGCTGGCGAAATCAATCACGGTCACGCTGCCGGGCCCATGGCGCTTGCCGTGAATCGCATGCGAGCCCCGGTTGGCCACATACAACTGCTTGGCATCGCGACTGGGGTACAGACCATGGGCGGCGACTCCGGTGGCAATAAAGCCCACTTCCTTGAAGGCATCGCCGTCCAACAAATGCACGCCATCGGCCTCCATGTCGGCGACATAAAACAACTTGCCGTTGGGCGAAATGCGGATGTCCTGCGGCATGCCCTTTTTGGCGCTGCAGATTTCCGTTTCCAGCGGGTTGGGCGACTTGACGCTGTCCTTGAAACGTGTCTTGGGCATCTCCAGCTTCAAATAGCCCACCAGGCTTTTGTTCACCAGGTCGATCTTGGCCACGCTGCCCTCGAACTCGCAGGTAAAGATCGCGTAGCGGCCGTCGATGGAAAAGTCGCCATGGTTGATGCCGCCGCACTTGGGCGCATCGATGGAATACTGCAGCTTCAGCGTTTTGGGATCGCGAAAATCCAGCCGATGCTTGGCCTCGGCCACCACGATAGTGGACTGACCGTCGGGTGTGAAATAAACGTTATAGGGGTCGTCCACGGGAATCGCCGTACCGGGCTTGCCGGTGCGCGGGTCCACCGGCGTCAGGCTACCGTCATTGCCACGTTCGGCATTGTTGGC
>TBL_comb47_HYPODRAFT_10001653_pt1 | contig 28770 bp, 31 predicted proteins | sample TroBogypolimnion_40_FD_10682 | JGI IMG/M metagenome (IMG submission 10682) | reverse complement strand
CTAGAATCAAGGCTGCCGGAGCAATCTTTCTCGGTCCCTGGACTCCGGAGCCGATTGGCGATTTCTGCGCCGGTCCGAGCCATGTGCTGCCGACCGCCGGCAGCGCCAAATATTTCAGCGGACTGTCGGTCGAAGGCTTCTTCCGCCGTTCCAGCATCATCCAGTATTCGAAAGCCGCGTTGAAGAAAGAAGTCAAAGCGGTGGAATGTTTCGCCCGGATGGAAGGACTCGACGCCCACGGCAACAGCGCGTCAATCAGAATCAAATAACCTGAAAAACAGAAAGATATCTCGCACGAAGGCACAAAGATGAACGAAAATGAAATCGGGAAAATAGCAGTGGATTGTGCAGGAATTTGTCTTTTTTCGTGTCGTTCTTGTTTTTCGTGGTAAAAAAGGATTTCTTTGTGCCTTTGTGGCTTTGTGCGAGAAAAATAGATTTCATGGGGGATATTTCGCTCGAAGTCGCCAGGACACTAAAACAAAGACACTAAACAACAGGAAGATACCTCGCACGGAGGCACAAAGATGAATGAAAATGAAATCGGGAAAATAGCAGTGGATTGTGCAGTTCGCCTGCATAAGGCGCTTGGCCCCGGTCTTCTCGAAACTGTTTACGAAGTTCTTCTTTCACATGAACTTGAATTGAAAGGTTTGAAAGTTGAAAGACAAGTTCCAATTCCGATTGAATATCACGGAATAAAATTTGAAGAAGGTTTCAGAGCTGATATAGTGGTTGAAGATAAAGTGATACTGGAGTTAAAATCCATTGAGGCAATCAATGCTGCACACAAAAAGCAGGTATTGACTTATCTCAAGTTAACCGAATGCAAACTCGGATTTTTATTGAATTTTGGAGAACCGTTGATGAAAGACGGAATAACGAGACTTATCAATGGTCAAATTCAATAAATATCTTCTTGCCTTTGTGGCTTTGTGCGAGAAAAAATAGATTTCATGAAAGATATCTCGCACGAAGGCACAAAGGCACAAAGATGAATGAAAATGAAATCGGAAAAATAGCAGTGGATTGTGCAGAAATTTGTCTTTTTTCGTGTCGTTCTTGTTTTTCGTGGTAAAAAAGGATTTCTTTGTGCCTTTGCGGCTTTGTGCGAGAAAAATAGATTTCATTGAGGATATTTCGCTCGAAGTCGCCGGGACACTAAAAGGAATGAAGCAGATAAAAGTAATAATCTAAATATACATTGAAAGGTAAAATTAATGAAAACCAAAGTGAATAAAAGATCTTATTTCCGTCAGGATATTGACGAAATGTACGGTTATACGCCGGGGGAACAGCCGAAGATGCTGAACCTGATTAAGCTTAACACTAACGAAAATCCCTATCCGCCGTCGCCGAAAGTGATTGAGGCAATCCGGGGTTTTGAGTTGAACCACCTCCGGCTGTACCCGGATCCAATGTGTGACGGGCTCCGCGACGTTATTGCCGATCTGCATGGCGTGAATCGGGAAAATGTCATTGCCGGTAACGGTTCCGATGACATTCTTACTATGGCAATCAGGTGTTTCACCGACGGCGAACGGGTTGCCGCGTGTTTCGATCCGACATATTCGCTGTACAATGTTCTGGCCCGGATGCAAGGCGCAAAATGCATCCGGATTCGTTTGAAAAGAGACTTTTCGCTGCCGACCAATGCGGTAAAGAAAGCCGACGGGGCCAATCTGCTGTTGATCGCCCGTCCGAATTCGCCGACCGGATGTTCTTATCCGCGGGAACAAGTGGCTAATATCTGTGAAAAATTTGACGGAATTGTGCTGATTGACGAAGCCTATGCCGACTTTGCCGGCGACAACTGTGCTGATTTCGTTAAATGCTTTGAAAATGTAATCATTTCCAGAACCATGTCTAAAAGTTACTCCCTGGCGGGAATCCGTTTCGGCTATGCCCTGGCCTCGGCAAAAATCATTGACGGTATGATGAAGGTCAAGGATTCATATAACGTCAGCATGCTGACCCAGGCCGCGGTAAAAGCGGCATTGCAGGACCGGGAATATCTGGCGGAAACCGTGGCAAAAATCCTGAGCACCCGCAAACGGCTGGTCAAGAAACTGGAAACGCTGGGATTTGAAATCGTCGAATCCGACGCTAATTTTGTCTTTGCAGCGCCTCCGGACAAGGACGGCAAGAACTTTTTTAATGTCTTGAGAGATAATCAGATAGTAACCCGTTATTTTCCGGGAAAAACCACCGGCAAGTATGTAAGGATCAGCATCGGGACCGATGAACAGATCAACAAACTGCTGGAAGTAGCCAAAAAACTATATCCCCCGCGTTGAGGAACGTTGTTAACAGGGTAATAAGGGAACCATTCAAATTCGGAATTGCCGGTGGGCGCATAGCGGCAGGGAACCATAATGGATTACTGTTGATACGAGAATGTAATAATCGTCACCAAGAGCTTCATAAGAGGTTAAAATGATCGAGAAAAAGAACCATATCCGCCCGGATTTTGTGCTTCAGATAAAGAATATTATCGAGGAAGCACAGAAAAATGCACTGCGGTCAGTTGATTTTCATCGGGTTGTAATGTACTGGAACATTGGCAAAAATATCTTTGAGGAAGAACAGCAAGGCAAAGCGCGGGCTGAATATGGTACCTATTTAATAAAAAATCTTTCAAATGAACTCGTTCCGGAATACGGTACGAGTTTTTCAATAAGGCAATTAGAATTGAGCCGCCAATTTTTCAGAGCTTTTCCAATTGCGAACGCACTGCGTTCGCAATTGAGTTGGACTCAATATCGCCTTATAATCAGAATTGACGATGAGAGTAAAAGGGAATTCTATCTTGCCGAGACATCAAAGAATAATTGGACTGCGAGACAGCTTGAACGACAGATAAACAGTCAACTATATGAGAGATTGTTATTGAGCAGTGATAAAGAAAGGGTTCTCGCGGTGGCCCAAGGCGAACAGTTGCCGGAGAAACCAACTGACATTATCAAAGATCCAATGTATCTGGAATTTTTAGGATTAAAGCGGGAAGCTGCCTACTATGAAAAAGATATTGAACAGGCAATTATCACCCACCTGCAGGAGTTTTTACTGGAAATAGGCAACGGATTTACATTTGTGGCCCGTCAGCAGAGAATTCATCTGGATGGAGATGATTTTTTCGCCGATCTGATCTTTTACAACCGGCTTCTGCGCTGTTTCGTGATTATCGAATTAAAGACCCATAAATTAACCCATCAGGATTTGGGGCAGTTGCAAATGTATGTTAATTACTATGACCGAACGCAGAAATTACCGGACGAAAATCCGACTATCGGAATTCTGCTTTCTGCTGAAAAAAACAATGCCGTGGTTAAATTTACATTGCCTGAAAATAATAAAACAATACTGGCAAGTCAATACAAACTTTATCTCCCAAGTGCAGAGGTTCTTAAATTGGAACTGGTTAAGGAGTTGACTGAGTTCAAGAAAAATTTGTTGGAATAAATACGAATTGATTTGAACAATGAATGGCTACAATAAAAGTGATGAAAAAATGATTAAGGAGCTGTAAATAACTGGACAAGTTCCGTGAAATATCCCGAAGTGATTTTGGGAATCGCAGGCGAGGCGCATACCATCAGGGATGTAACGTAAAAACCATTATTTCTAAATCCTGCGGCTGAAAATATTAAAATAAGAAGCATAAATAGCAGTAAATTAATGAATGTATGTACAAAAAATGGACAGCCCCGATATGTCAGCCCCCGCTCAGAACAGATGGTTCGGTTTGCGCACATATCAACTCTGTTTTGACCGGAACGTGAAACGGTACATTGCCAAGAGCAAAACCTCCAGTAAGCCAGCGACGCACTTCCAAATAGAGTTGCCGGTACTGCTGGCGCATCATGCCAATTCCCGGATGACCGGTCAGGCCTGAGATCAGGTCAAATGTCAGAAGAAAGAAATCCCGGGCCGGCCGCAAACCCATACTTTGCGCACATGAGACAAACGGCAGCGCCAGTTCCTCATTCATTATAAAAATTCCTTTAGGATGTCCCGGATCAGCAAAAAGTTTTGCAGTGATCTCCGAAACATCGCCCGGAATATCGTCAAACCGGCGGATGAAGGTCGATTCCGTTTTCAGATGCGCACCCAATTCCAGCGCAAGCCGGAAAAATGCCAGCATCCGGTTGGCAAGATATGGACGGTCAACATTGGGCTCACATGAAACAAACGCCAGATTGCGTCCTGCTTCAATCATCAGCCAGGACAAGCCTTCTCGAATACTAGGTTCCGGATCCGTGTACACACAGTCATACTTCCGGTATTGCCGATTGACCAGCAACTGCGGAATCTTCTTGCGTTCAAGGTGCGCCATCAGGGATAACGACTCTTCGCCGGGCATGAGCCATATTACCGCACTACCGGGGGCTGCCAGCCGGTCAACCTGAAAAGCGCTCTCCTTTTCATTCACGCCTGTTAACGGCAAACTCAGTTCATCTTTCGGGAACAATAGCTCGCTCAGGGTCCGCCCGGCATCCGTGCCGCCGCCAACCACAAAGATTCTCTCAATCCGCCGTTCCGCAGTATTGGCGCATACAAAAGTACCGCTCCCGCGACTGCTGGATACAAATCCCGTTTCAGTCAACGAGCGGATCGCCTGTTCGACGGTTGATCGTGAGCAATCAAACTTGCGGGCCAGATGGTGACGTGAGTGAATCCGGTCGCCAGGTTTTAGGTTTCCCGCAGTAATCTCCTGCAATAGATGAGTTTCGATCAAAGTACTTTTTTTCAACATCTTTTTCCTCTGCTTATAAAAACAATAATAATACAACAATACAACTTTATCAAGCGTTGAATTTAATTATTATGATTAATAATGCTTTAAAAGCATGTATTATGTAATTCAACCATACAACTTTTTGACTTTATTCAGATCGTTTTTCTCTTGCAGTATTCACCCCTGCGTATTATCCTTATTATCATAAAGTCATGACCATATTATTCGAAAAAACAAGAGGTATATCACAATGGAAAAATTAAAAATCGGGGTTGCCGGCATCGGCAATATGGGCGCAGTCCATGTAAAAAATATAAGTGAATTGAGTAACTGTCAGATTGAAGCGGTTTGTGACATCGATGCGGGAGCGTTTGCCCGGATCCAATCGCCGAATGCAGACCAGATCGCCCGCTTCACGGATTATGAGCAGTTCCTGGCCCAGGCGCCGATTGATGCCGTACTTATTGCCGTACCGCATTATGACCACCCCAATATGGCGATTGCTGCAATGAAACACGGCAAGCACATCATCGTCGAAAAGCCGATTGCCGTTCATAAACAAGAAGCGGAACGACTCATCAATGCGGCTGCGGAATTTCCTGACCTGGTCAAGTGCGCCATGTTCAATCAGCGAACCATTCCGGCTCACCGCAAAATTAAACAATTAATAGATACCGGCGAACTGGGCGATATCCGCCGGATCAACTGGATCATTACCGACTGGTTCCGCAGCCAGCTTTATTATGATTCCGGCGATTGGCGGGCAAGCTGGCGCGGTGAAGGCGGCGGCGTACTTCTGAACCAATGTCCGCATCAGTTAGACCTGATGCAGTGGTTCTTCGGGATGCCGGAAAAAGTGCGTGCTGCCGCGAAATTCGGCAAATACCACAATATTGAGGTGGAAGATGAGGTAAATGCCTATTTGGAATATGCCAACGGAGCCACTGGTAATTTCATTGCCTCGACCGGAGAGGCTCCTGGAACCAACCGGCTGGAGATCACTGCCGAACGCGGAAGGCTGGTATTTGAGCATGGCAAGCTAAAGTTTTTGCGCAACGAAATCCCGACTTCCGAATTCTGCCGCAATACCCCGCTTAAATTCAGCATTCCCGATTATTGGCAAGTGGAAATCCCGGCGGCGGCAACCAACCAGAATCAGCATCGCGACATTGTCGAAAACTTTGCCAACGCCATTTTACACGGCGAAAAACTAATTGCGCCGCTGGAGGAGGGTATTCGAGGGTTGGAACTGGGAAATGCAATGCTTCTTTCCGGATTGACTGATAAAAATGTTGCCTTGCCTGTCGATTCAACCGAATATGCGGTCCGGCTCGAAGAATTGATCGCAAACTCGCGCTATCTGAAGGAAATCGTTCCGCAAGCAACGAATTGCAATAATGATTTCAATAATTCATTTACTAACTAAACAATATTGAGGTAAAAAATGTTTTTAACTGGATTTGCCGATGAGGCCGGCGCCGCTATCGAAACCCAGATTGCCGCCACTAAACTTTTGAATTGGAAATACATCGAAAGCCGGACAATTGACGGGAAAAATCTCGGAACTTTAACGGATGCAGAGTTCGATGAGTTTGCCGAAAAGCTTGATCAGGCGGGAATCAGGATCAACTGCTATGGAAGTTTCGTGGCTAATTGGAGTCGGGATCCGCGCAGCGACGAAGATTTCGAAGCCAGCAGGAAAGAACTGTTAACGGCGCTTCCCAGAATGGCGAAGCTTGGAACCAAACTGATCCGCGGTATGAGTTTTAAGGTGCCAGCCGATGTCCAGCCGGATTCGCCGGAGCTGGAGTCGGTGATCTTCCGCAAAGTCAATGAACTGGTCAAAATATGCGAAGGGTCCGGAGTGATCTACGGGCACGAAAACTGTATGAATTATGGCGGCATGTCCTATGTCCACACACTGCGACTGCTGGATAATGTAAAATCGCCGAATTTCCGGCTGGTCTTTGATACCGGCAATCCGGTATTCACCTTCCGCCGCCTGGGAACACCTCCCTATCCATTGCAGTCAGCATGGGAGTTTTACAAACAGGTGCGCGAATTTATCGAGTATGTGCATATCAAGGACGGAACTTCCGTAGTCAATGCTGAAGGCAACGTTCAGACAACTTTTACATTTGCCGGCGATGGCTGCGGAGATGTGCGGCCGATCATCAAAGATTTGCTGGCTACTGGTTATGATGGCGGATTCTCGATAGAGCCGCATCTGGCAACGATCTTTCACGAAAAAGATGATCTGAGCGACGATGCAGTCAAGGCGCAACGTAAATTTGAAACCTATGTCGAATATGGCCGGAAATTTGAAAAACTGTTGCGCGAATGCAACTGGCCAAGCTGGTATTGATAATCTGTCAGCGGTAATTCAGATAACGATTTAAAAAGTAGGTCAAAAAGCAGAAAGGAGATTTATGCTCTATTAGGTAAAATTTAGGATTCGGAGAATCAAATCGCCGAAAATAAGTTGTATTTTAAAACAGTATAATTTAGTTAAAAATAACTTACAATAAGGAAAAAAACAATGAAATCTCTTCTATTTGCTTTCTTCAGCATTTCAATGCTTTTCATGGCTGCCGGCAGCATAGCCGACGATAATACTCAAATCTTCACCGTTGTTAAAGCGCAGTATGGAGTAGGCAAAACCTGGGTTGATGTAACTGATAAAGTCCGTGGCTCCATTGAAGGCGATTCTCTGAAAATTAAAGCGTTGCCCGCCTGCTTGGGATGTGACGATCCTGCCGTAGAAGTGCTCAAGCAACTCAAAGTCGTTGTCACATATAATGGCAAAGAGTTGACTTTCAGCGTCCAGGATGGTGAGACTTTGACTGTCAATAAGGCGGCCCTGGATGCGTCCGCTGAAAAAGCAAAATAGGGAGCGTGGTTTTCCGAATAACAAATCATGGTGTGAGGCCGGAAGGCTTTTGAAAACCATTTTAAAATGGATGCGGTGTGAAAACTATTTTCACACCGCATTCTTTATTTATATCGGGGTCTGCTTTATATCGGGGCTGTCCACTTTACTAAGTATTTTTAAGCATAAAATCTTAATATATAGCGAATAAATGCTATCTTATTTTAGAAAGTTAAAGCGCAAGTTATTAAAATAGCTTAAACGGGGATGCCGTACCTATGCAGAAGCGGAAATAGGATTTCGCAGTTGACGGGTTGAATTACGGACAGATTTAACATATCAGCCGGGTGACGTTGCATTGAAAACCTCCATCCATCAAGGCTTAACGGCTTTATGCCAAATGCTTTGCATATCTGTTGATTGACAAAACTCCTATATATAAAAGGACAATGGAAAGTTGAAAATGGAAAATGGAAAGTTAAAAAATGAAAAAAGCTCTGTTCAACGACACTCCATCGGAGTCGGGATTTCTCTGCGCCTCCGTGCCTCTGTGGTTAGGGACTGTCCAAAATGGAGTGAGCGGGAAGTTAGGTTAAAAATTATTGTTTTACAGTTTGCATTTTTTTTTGCGCGGAATATGCTATCTAATAGAACGGGCCGCACGGCTCAAGTTCAGAAATCTCAGCCGGAAACGGCTGGCAATCGGAGGAAATTTTATGATTAAGACTTTCGTTCTCGATACCAACGTTCTTCTTCATAGTGCTCAAAGTATTGATTCTTTCCAGGACAACAACGTCGTCATTCCGATGGCGGTAATCGAAGAACTGGATAAATTTAAAAAGTATCAGGATGAATTAGGCAGAAACGCCCGTCAGGTCATCCGCCGGCTGGACGCGCTGCGGGAAAAAGGACATCTGGCGGAAGGCGTGTCGCTGGCCGGATCGGAATCCCCGGCATCGGGAACGCTCCGCATCCTGACCGTCCGCGGCACGATGACCGGCAAAGACAAGGATCTGGAAAAGATCACCGATACCGCACTGGACATGGAACAGCCGGACAACCGCATCCTGCTGGTGGCGTATAATCTGCATAAGCAGAAGGAAAATGTGGTTTTTATCAGCAAAGATATCAACCTCCGGCTGAAAGCTGATGCGCTCGGCGTTAAAGTAATGGATTTTGAACGTGAAAAAGTGGATTTTGACACGTTGTATACCGGACACCGGACCGTCAGCGTTCCGGGTTATGTCATTGATGAGCTCTACCAGAAGAAAATAATGCAGCCGGAAATGGAACTTTGCGCTAATGAATTTGTGCTTTTTCAGGATGAAGACACCCCGAAACATTCAGCGCTCGCCCGGCAGCGTTCCGATGGACAGCTCCATCTGGTGGTGGCCAAACTTGAGACTCCTATCTGGAATATCCAGGCGAGAAACAAGGAGCAACGGATGGCCCTGGATCTGCTGATGGACCCGACAATCAGTCTGGTCACGCTGGTCGGACGCGCCGGCACCGGCAAGACCCTGCTGGCTTTGGCGGCCGCCCTGGAATGTGTGCTGCATAACGGAACGTATGAAAAGATACTGGTTTCCAGGCCGATCGTGCCGTTGGGCAACGATATCGGTTTTCTGCCCGGAACCAAAGAAGAAAAACTCAGCAACTGGATGCAGCCGATCTTTGATAACGTTGACTACCTGATGCACTCTTCCGATAAAAAAGATCAGGTTTCCAGTAAGAAAACGGATGATTTAATCGGCAACCACAAGATTGAGCTTGAAGCCATTACCTATATTCGCGGGCGCAGCATTCCGCGCCAGTTCGTCATTGTGGATGAAGCGCAGAACCTGACGCCGCACGAAGTCAAAACCATCATCAGCCGCGCCGGCGAAGGCACCAAAATGGTGTTGACCGGGGACCCCTACCAGATCGACAACCCGTATCTGGACGCCTCCAGCAACGGCCTTACCTATACGGTTGAGCGTCTGAAAAACCAGCAGTGCCACGGTCACATGACCTTGTCCAAGAGCGAAAGAAGCCATCTGGCCGCCATCGCCGCCGAACTGTTGTAAACCATCCGTGCGCCCTGCGGGGCGCACATAAAAAAAGCCTCTGCGGTTAAGCAGAGGCTTGAAGTGTCTTCGATGTCGCGGAGAATTAGATTTCTTCGCCGACTTCCCAGCGCACGAAACGTTTAACCTTCAGATTGGGTTTCAGTTTGGCGATGGAACTCTTGTCATCCTTAATCCAGGGCTGATTGACCAGACAAACGTCGGAATACCATTTGTTGATCTTGCCTTCGACGATCTTGGCAACAATATTTTCGGGTTTGCCGACAACCTGGGCTGCGGCAATTTCCTGTTCGCGCTTAATCACATCTTCCGGAATGCACTTCGAACAGATATATGTCGGTCTGAATGCCGCAATGTGCATGCAGATATCGTTGAGGAACGCATCGTCAGTTTCGCCTTCGACGTCAATCATGACGCCGATACGTCCGCCCATGTGCAGATAAGAAGCGATCTTGCCGGCGGTTTCCCACTTGGCGGCGCGGCGGATCTGCATATTTTCACCAATGGTTGCGACCATGGTAACCAGACCGTCTTTTTCAAGCTCCTGAACTTTTTCAGATACGCAGCCGTCACCATCAACGTTCAGCGTTCTTTCAACCAGGGCGGAAATAAAGTTCTTGAACTTTTCGTTGGATGCAACGAAATCTGTTTCGCAGAGCACTTCAACCATCGCGCCTTTATTCCCCTTGATGCAGGAAATAATTTTGCCTTCTTTGGTCGTGCGTCCTGATTTCTTTTCGGCTTTGGCGATACCGGACTTTCTGAGGTTGTCAATAGCTTTTTCCAGATCGCCGTCGGCCTCGGTCAAGGCCTTTTTGCAATCCATCATGCCTGCGCCGGTCTTATCGCGCAGTTCTTTTACCATTTCTGCTGTAATTGCCATTATGTAATCTCCCAGTATTAGAAATATTATTCCGCGGAAACTTTAACTTCTTCGGCAGGGGCTTCTACCGCTTCAGCCGGTTTTTCCGCTTCGTCAGACTTTTTGGCCGGCTTTCTGGCGCCTTCGGTCTTTTTGGCGGCGGGCCTCTTTTTGGCGGCGGGCTTCTTGTCTTTATCGTCAGCCGCGCTTTCGTCGGTGGTGTTCTTTTCCGCTTTGGCGGCTTTTTCCGCTTCTTTGGCCGCTCTGTCTTCCACGACTTTCTTCTGATAGACTTCATTAGCCATGCAGATCGCATCAACAAAGAGGTCAGTGATGATCTTGATGGATTTAACCGCATCGTCATTGGCGGCGATCGGATAATCAATCGGCTGCGGGTCGCCGTTGGTGTCAACAATTGCGACGATCGGAATATTCAGTTTGTTGGCTTCGCGGACCGCGATATTGTCATGACAGACGTCAACCACCAGCATTACCGCCGGGGTCTTTTTCATATTGGCGATACCGTCGAGGTCGCGATGCAGTCTTTCGGCTTTGCGGGCCAGGCCGGACAATTCTTTCTTCTTCATGGAATTGGCTTCCGGAGACTGAAGCAGCTTGTCGATTTCGTACATCTTGCCAATGCTCTTGCGGATAGTCACGTTATTCGTGAGAGTACCGCCCATCCAGCGTTCGGCAACATAAAACATTCCGGTTTTTTCAGCAGCTTCTCTAATTATTTGCTGAGCCTGTCTTTTGGTTCCGACAAAAAGAACGACACCGCCGTCTGCGACTATATGCTGCAGGAAATTGCAGGCATCTGCGATCTGGTGCATGGTATTGGCAAGGTTGATAATAGAGATACCGTTTTTTGCCCCGTAAACGAAATCTTTCATTTTCGGGTTCCAGCGTTTGGTCTGATGTCCAAAATGGACACCGGCCTCGAGCAGATCATTGATTGTGACCTTTGACATAAGACAGCTTCCTTTTCTTTTTGCGAAACCTTTTCCGCGGTAATTCCGCCGGGAAGGCTCCTTTTTGTTCAATTGTTGTAATGCCAATTCCGCGATAATAGAATTGACAAGTTCATTCCATATAAAAATAGAATGAGTGTTTAAGATAATCTTTTTATGTTAAAACTGCAAGAAAAAAATAATCTTTTTTTAAATAAAAACAAAATCCGGAATGAACTACAATGTTCAATTCCGGATGTCAGTATCTATATGACCAGGAAATCGTTCGTTTATTTCTTTGGTGCGTCCGCTGGATTCTTTGGCGCAGCCGCTGGATTCTTTGGTGCGGCCGCCGGATTGCTTGCAGCAGCTTCCATATCTTTAACCTGCTTTTGCAAATCAGTCAAATCCTTTCTTGCCTTGCTCGCCGTTGCGCCAGCCGTTTTGTCATCGCTTTCAATTCCAGCCGCAATCGTCTTGCAGCATTCCGAACATTTTTTATAGAGTTCTGCAAGGTCTTTAGTTCCGGCTTTCTCGGCATCCGCCGCTTTTTTATCAAAATCATCTGCCTGTTTTTTATAACTATTAGCGGCATTGGTTTTATTTGTTTTTGCCAAATCATCCACTTTTGAGCCGCTGCCGATAGCGGTGCCGCCAGTCAAACTCAATTTAGCAAAAACATCATTAGCCCCGACGACAACCATTAACGACAATAATGCAATTAAAGCTTTTTTCATTTTTCTATCTTTCATTAAATATTTGTAAAACAAAAAACCAAGATAATTAAGTATAATTATATTATATTATCGTTCTAAATGCAAGCTTTTCCTGATGTTATGAGTTTTAAAATTGAAGTATTTCACAATTTCAGGTTGCCGTAACGCTTATTTATTTTATGTTATATGGAATTCGCATGTTTTTGCTTAACTATTGATATAAGGTTATATTGACTATGAACAGATCTAAAATCAACCGGATACTTGCCGATGCGGTATCTTTTTTTCAAAAACATCATTTCAACCTCCCCCCATGGGCTTTCTGGAGCCGGGAACAATGGGCCGGCAAAGGCGAAGAATGTCGTGAGATAAGAGAAAAACGCCTGGGCTGGGATATTACCGATTTCGGAACAGAAGATTTTGCCGGGACAGGGCTGGTGTTATTTACCCTGCGCAACGGAGACGCCAGTCCGGATGCGGCAAAGAACTACTGCGAGAAAATCATGATTGCCCAAAAAGGCCAAGTCACGCCATGGCATTATCACAAAGCTAAAGCTGAAGACATCATCAATCGCGGCGGTTCCGATCTGATTATTGAATTGCAGAAAGCCAACTCAAACGGAACTCTCTCCGAAGAAGATTTCACGGTACAATGTGACGGCATAACCCGCAAATTGAAAGCTCGTGAAAGTATTAAACTGACGCCAGGCGAAAGCATTGCGCTGGGACCTTATATGAGCCATACTTTCTATGGCGGCAACGGCCCGGTTATGATCGGAGAGGTGTCAAAAACCAACGACGACTGCACTGATAACTTCTTCCGCGACAAAGTAGGCAGGTTTCCGGCAATCACCGAAGACGAGCCGCCGCTTTACCTGTTGTGTTCCGAATACCCGCCCGCCCGGTAAAGTTAACCTTAATATCCAGATTTATTTGCTGCCGCAGCGACGTAATCACTGCGGCAATAGAAATTATTACCCAAAGTTGATATTTTGCTATTGACATGTTGCAGAATATCACCTATAATATAATTGAATCGATTCAATTGCCGCTGTTTTACAGCTAGGATGAAGGAATTACGATGGTTTCTTAACTTGGCAAAGAGTTTAATATTAAACTTTTAAGCAGTCCGCTGCAACTTTGCGACGAGTTTATATTTTAAATGAAATATTAAGCCGGAAACTTTTAACAAAATATATTTTAGATATATGAAGAAGATGGAGACAAATATGCAAAAAGAAGATGCTCTTCCTATCAGCGGCACTTTTTTAGATGAAATCAGTTATGATATACCACATCAAAACTGGGGTTATGACGAGTGGGATAAGGATTTTCAGTCCATGAAAAGCGCCGGCATCGACACCGTCATCATGATAAGATGCGGATTGAAGCGCTGGATGACATATCCTTCAGAGGTTCTTTCAAAACATCAGGACTGTTACATGCCAAGCCTTGATCTTGTAAGATTATTTCTCACCCTTGCCGAGAAATACTCAATTTCTTTTTATTTCGGCACCTATGACTCTGATCACTTCTGGACTCATAAAAATCATGAACAAGAAGTGGAACTTAGTATGAGGGTTGTGGAAGAGGCCTGGAAGCTTTATGGCGATTCGCCGGCATTCAAAGGCTGGTATCTCTGCTGGGAAACAGGTTCTCTATCCGCTTCGCCTGATGTCGCATCTCTTTATTCCAGAATCGGAAAACATTGCAAAGAATTGTCCGGCGGGCTGCCGGTAATGATTTCACCATTTATCGATGGCTGCAAGGGTGTAAGTCAATATAGCGCGGAAATAAAGAATGCCAACGGGACTGTTTCCACAGCCCAGCATGAAAAGAAATGGGACGATATAATGAGCACAATCAAGGGTTCGGTGGATATTGTGGCATTTCAGGATGGGCATACGGAATATTCCGAATTGCAGGAATTTCTCGCCATTAACAAAAATCTGGCGGACAAGTACAGCCTTAGATGCTGGACAAATTCTGAAACCTTTGACCGTGATATGCCGATAAAATTTCTGCCGATAAAATGGGAAAAGCTTCTGCTTAAGCTGAAAGCCGCAAAAGCTGTTGGATTTGAAAAAGCAATAACTTTTGAATTTTCACACTTTATGAGCCCTAACTCATGCTATCCACAGGCACATGGCCTGTTCAAAAGACATGCTGAATATTTCGGTTTGACGGCAGAATATTAAAAATATGAGGAAATAATTGACCCCAAATTGATGTTTTGCTATTGACATGCAGCAAAAAATCGGTTATAATCATAATGTGATTGAATCGATTCAAAACAAGGTGGGAGAGATTATGCCGGTAACGATAAAAATGATTGCGAAAGAAATGGGGCTGGCTGTAGGGACGGTCAGCCAGGGCTTAAGGAACGATCCCCGAATTGCCGGGGAAACTAAAAGAAGAGTAGTACAAACCGCCCAGGAAATGGGCTATGTGCTTTCAGACTTCGGGAGGGCCTTAAAATCCGGCAAAAGCAATATTATCGGATATTTTCTGATTGACATTACAAAATCATTTTATGCTGACATTATGAAAGGAATCGCGCGGGAAGCAACCTCTAACAACTATGGCGTCTTATTTGCCGCCCCATTGCAGGAATATGCAAACGAAATAGCCCAAATAAAATATTTTGAACAGAAAAGAGTGGAAGGAATAATTATTTCAGGTTGCGAACCTGAAACTTGGGAATACCTTGAACGGCTGAATAAAAACGGAATTCCGGTCATTGTTTGCGGGGATTATACTAAAAAGAGCAATATTGAAGAAGTTGCTACAGATGATTTCATGGGCGGACAAATTGCCGCGGAGCATTTCATAAACCTGGGACACCGGAAGATGGCTTATTATAATCCGGAGAAAAATTTCAATTACCGTTTAAACGGATTTATAGATACAGTAGTAAATAAAAAGCTGCCATCTCCTGCGGTATGTGACTCCCGAGATGTTTTAAAAAAATTACTGTGCCAGGCTGACAGGCCCACCGCGATATTTGCATACAAAGACCTTGACGCATTGGAGGTAATAGAAATTGCCAACAGTATCGGATTGAAAGTTCCGGAAGAGCTTTCTGTCATTGGTTATGATGATGATGTATACTCTTCTTTTAAAAGTATAAATTTGACTACTTTAAGGCAGCAGAAAAATGAAATCGGTAAATTGTCTGTAGCCAATCTCCTTAAAAAAATTAATGGAGAAAAAATTAAAACCACGTTACTCAAACCGGAACTGATAATAAGAGGTTCTACTAGCCGGAAAGGAGGCTGAATCAGATTTATGACAATTAACGTTACTGAAGCTGAAATGGGTGAATTGCAGGTTTAATAGATAAAAATTGAATATCCGGAAACAACGTTGTAAATATCAGCGGGGAGGCGCAAGTTTTCCGATATTATCTATAAAACCTTTTAAAACAGTAAGAAAGGAGAAAACATGATGAAAACATATAAATTTACACTCATTGAATTGCTGGTCGTAATATCGATCATTGTAATTTTAATTTCTCTTTTGATGCCGGCCCTTAATTCGGCTCGAAGAAAAGGTAAAGAAATTGTCTGTGTCGGCAACTTAAAACAAACAGGAATCGCAACCTGTAATTATGTCGGCGACTTCAGGGACAATTACCCGCCTTATAAAGGCTCCTGCAGCGGGAGCTATGGAACATATACCGTCTTTCAGGCGCTCCGCCCATACGCCGGGTGGAAAACAGTGCCTTATGGCAATGATAATTACGTAAATGAAAAAGCGCTTTCGACCAACACGGTCTGTCCGCTGGACCTTACTCCATATCTGGCCAAAGGCGATGACCCTTATGGTCTAGCTGCAACTGACTATCGTCAGGCAAGCTATGCCTGCGTCGTTTATCTTGGCAACTACAAAGTATCAAGACTTCCCAGTAATTATGTCTTGCTTGTAGAAGGAACTAAAGCTACCTACTGGGGAGTTTATGGTTTTTCGGGTAATAGTACAAGTTATTTGTATTTGGCAGACGGCATAACGCCAAGTTTACTTGATTTACGGCATGATAAAGGAGCCGTTTATCTTTTCGCTGACGGCAGCGTAAAATGGCTTCCATGGCGGGAAAATGTAAAAATACCGCCTATTACACTATAGGAAACTTTTATGAAGACGCTTAGAAATATCTTTGTTCTTTCAGTATATATTTTTATCGCATCTATTTTACAATTAAATGCAGACAATGCCAATAATTCATCCTGCTGCTATTCTGAGGTAAAAATTCTTGCGCAAAAATGGCAGACAACACAAGAAATCGAAACTGGTTTTGATGATTTACTAGCCTCAAAGGACATAAAAGGGCAAGTTGATGAAAATTCTATTAAAATCTACCAATTTTATGAAAAGGAAAAAAGAAAAGACGCAAACCCGATTCCTTACAATTATAATCGTGAAAATAAGAGACTAATATTAGAAATCGCCGCGGAGCCGGATAATGAGAAAGCGTTAAAAACTTATCGAGTATATTTTAATATAAACGGCAGCAATACTTCCGGTAAACATTCTCAAACATCAAAAAACATTCTCCCAAAACTTCTTCCCAATGATGCGTCATATCTTTTTTCAATAAATGCCGGGCTTAAAGGGAAAAGTGAAAAAACTGAAAGTAACGTTTTCCCGTTTGAAATACCTGCCGATTATAATACTGGTTTTATTTTATTAACCGCCCTGCCCGGGGCATACGGAAATTATAGTTTCCGGGTATTGCCGTCATCTTACCGGTTCAGTATTTGGGTTAAAGGGAAAGCGCTCAATACTTCAGACTGGAATATGCGGATAATTGTGGGATGGTGGTCTGAAGCGGAGAAAAAATTTCTTATGCCATTTTCGGAAACAACGATCAAAGAAATCAGAGGCATATCAGAATTTGATTGGACTAAATTCGAGAAAGTATTTACCCCGCCCTTGAACACAGATTATGCTTATTTTATAATATTTTTAAATAAATCATGTAAGGGAGGATCTATGTGGTTGGACAGACCTGACATTGCAATAATCGATTTGCCCCGGTTGGATAATTTGTCATATGACGGAGAAGAAAAAAATGGTAAATAGAAAAATATTGGCAGGTATATTATACTTTATTCTGGCTTTTCAGCTTAGTGCGTTAAATATTGTCAAAGATCAAAAAGCAATGGCAATTATTGTAACCAGAAACAATCCTTCCGTATTGGAACTTATACCTGCCAAAACTGTTCAAGAATATGTAAAAAAAGTTACGGGCGTTGATCTTCAAATTTCAGAAGAGAAAGAAATTAAAAATTCAGATTCCAATTTAATAATTGTCGGAGATTGTGAATTTCTAAAGAAGCAAGGCATTGATATGTCCGTTTTAAAAAGAGACGGATATCATATAATCTCAAATTCAAAATATCTTGTTCTGGCCGGACGGGACAAATGCGATCCGGCCGGCGGCAAGGATATTAATTTCATGATGATCAATAATGTGTGGGGAACATTAAATTCCGTCAATGTTTTTCTTGAAGATTATATTGGCGTCCGCTGGTTTATGCCGGGCAATGACGGAGAAGTGTTTAAAAAAACAACGGATTTATCCATTCCTGACAATATTAGTCGAACGGAAACGCCTTTTTTCTGGTGGGCGCGTGGCGGTTATGCATATACGGCATTGGGCCGGGATGCTTTATGGAGCCGGCGCAATTCTTTCCGGACGGGGATATTATGTCCGTCAATACCAGGACGCTCAATCTTTCACAGTTGGCGCATATTAATGCCGGCGGAAGAATATTTTAAACCGCATCCGGAATATTTTAGAATGCTGCCTGACGGAAGTCGCTCCGCCTGGGAAAATATGATATGCACATCAAATAAGGATGTGCCCAAAATCGCAATTGAGAAAATAAAAAATCTCTTTGACAAAGGTTATGAAATAATGGTGCTTGGACAGTCAGACGGATATAACAGATGTCTTTGCCCGAATTGCGAAGCTATGGATCAATACCGCGACCAGGATGGGATTGGAGTAGGAGTTAAGGGAAAACCATGCGAACGAATTCACTTATTTAATTATGAAATTATTAATTCTTTATCAAAATCTTATCCGTCAAATTATATCATGATAAATGCCTACGGCCCAATTTTGTATCCATCCGCGAAAATTAACAGCTATAGCGACAATACCATTTGCAATGTTGCGCCGGCAACCCCGGAAAATATAAAGATGTGGCAAGATAAAAGCAAAATTAAAAATTTCTCATGCTGGTTTTACTGGTGGCGTCAACAAGGCGGCGTTCGAACAACTCTTTTCCCCGTCTATTCGCCTTATAAAGTGGCAGATGAAATAAAAAATGCAGCCAGAATTGGCATTATAGGCGCCGTTTTTTGCTTTGGGGGAGAAAACTATGGAAATGAAGGGCCGTCTTATTACGTGCTAGGTCGTCTTTTACGCAATCCGGATATAAATGTCCAGGCTGTTTTAAATGAATATTATCAGTTATTTTATGAAGATGCCGCCAATATTATGCAGGAATATTTTGAAACGCTTTATCCCATGATGGATAAGGCCGCGGAAGTTAAGCCGGCAGGCGACAGCATAATTTATTTTGATAAACTTAATTCCGCATACCCGGTGAAGCAATTGGGGAAATGCAAAGAACTTTTAGAGAAAGCGCAGGCCAAGACACAAGATGAAAAAATCAAAAAGCGCATCCGCCTGTCTGAATACAATCTTCTCTATACAATTTATACTCTTGACTGTTATGTCAAATATAAAGAATATAGAAAAAATCCGTCTATCGACAATTTAAGTAATCTGGAAACGTCCGTAAAAAAACGTGAAGATTATATTTCTCTGTTGTTTTCGCCGGAAGAATTGAAAAAGCAATCAGGATTGCCAACGCCGTTTGATACTTTTGGTAAAAACGGAGTATTATACGGCAATGATAATGAGCTGGCTATTCCGTTCAAAACCGACTTTCAGAAATTAAAAGGCAAAAAGGATCCTTTAAAAATACCGGAAGCTATAATTAAAAAAGCTGATATCTCGCCGCTTCTTGATGGTAAGCAAAAGAATGCCTGCTGGCAGAATGCAGTTGAACTGACAATGTTCAACCAACTGGATTTAGCTCCGTCCACTCGAACGATTGCTAAAGTCGCATACGACAACAACAATGCATATTTTGCTTTCAAATGTGACGAGCCTGAAATTCAAAATATTAAAATGCCTAAAAAAAATCGCAATGACGATATATGGGCTCAGGATTGTATTGAAATATTCATTATGCCTTACAAAAAATCATCGGATCTTTTCCATTTTATTTTTGCCCCGACCGATGAAGGTTCTGTAAATATCTGGGAGGCGAAGCAAAATAACCGTCAGGCAGATTTGTCTTATTCTTCCAAGTGCAAAACGTTTTGTTCTATTAATAAGGAGCAGAAATACTGGACGCTGGAAATATCGATTCCTCTTTCTGCCCTTGGCATAAACAATATAAATTATAATGATGTATGGCGAGTCGGTTTATACCGCAGCAGATTTGTTGAAAAGAATGCAGAGTTTATGGCATGGTCTCCAACCTTATGCACGAATTATGCAGTACCTGAGAGATTCGGTTTTTTTATATTCAACTGACAAGTATCATATCAATTTGAGTGAGTTAAAAGTATGGGTTCTTTCTCATTTTAAGTGGGTGCCTATTTTATGTTAGTGGTTCGTAAGAAGCGTTCACTTTTGTAAAATCCAAGTCTCCTGTGACCAGATAAATAACTATCTTGAAATACTTAAAAGTCTTGAATCCCCTGGCCTTACTTTTGGCGCTTTGAATCAATGAATTTATACCTTCCAGGATGCCGTTATTTATCCTTGAATCATACCAGCGAGTGACGCCGTCCCAGTGTCGTTTAATTGTTTTAGCCGCCTCTTTCATTGGCTCCAGTCGGCAGCGAATGGCCCATGAGTACCATTTTTCCAGGCAACTTATAAACACATCCCTGGTCTCTGATTTATAGATTCCCTGGAATGATTCCCTGAGATGAAAAGCTCACTGTTTTCAAATTTAACCTTTTTAATTCCAGTTTTTCCATGAGATATTTCAGTTGTGCGTCAGTCATATTTGCACGGTTCTTATCAAGAATATGCTTTGTTCCATTCAACAACTTGTTCTCTTTAGCTTCAGCTTTTCTTACATCTCCAACTGCTTTTGCTTCATTAATCGTTTTTACCAGATGAAACTTATCGAATGTGATTTTTGCATTCTTAAGATTTTCGCCAGTACCTTTGATAAAAGCCGGCGACATATCGCAGCTTGCATCAGTGATATTCTCTTTTTTGCCTTCATGATTTTCAATATCCACCACAAAACGCTCTAAAGTTGTGTTGTCTTTGCCTTCCGTAACAAAGACTGTCTTGCGTTTTTCCATATCAACAAATACCGTGGCATAATCATGATTCTTCCGTTTACTGGTTTCATCAAGACCAATTTGGGTCATCCCGGAAAAATCCTCATGCGCCCTTGCTGCATCAACATAGCATTCCAGCATTCGCCAGATTTTATTGTCATCAGCATTGGTCAGCCGGGAAACAGCGTTCACTGGCACCTCGCTGCATAACTGCATCAATAATGCTTCAAATAAGAGTGTAAAACCATTGCGCCTGTCTCCTCAGGGAACATCGATCTGGTGAATCTTGCCGTCTTCCGGCGTTACACGGGGAACACGGCGATGCAAATAGCATTCATGCTGGAAAAAATTTAAATGCCGCCAAGTCTTTTCGACAGTATCGTAAGCTCCGAATTCCCCTGAAATGTGTTCTTCCTCTGAAACATATTTAAATTTAGATACTGCTTCGAATGATGTAAATATCCAATTGACGCTCTTTGACATCAAGTTTAAGATTGTCAATAAACCATGGATTCTCTATGCCAAGCGCCTTTTCAAATAAATCTTTCATCATTGATACCAATCCCTCTTTGATAGTTTGAAATCATTGTAATGATGAAATATAATATATCTCCAACAAAGGGGTATTCATTATTACCCACTCATTTCAAGAAAGAACCAAAGTATGATTGCTATCAGAGATTTTAAGAATGAAGATGCTGCGCGGGTTTCGGCGATAATCATTGCGGCTTTTAAAGGTTTTCTGGGTGATAAGTTTGATGAAACGGTATCGTACTTCAGTCCGGAAGAGTTAATCAAAGAGGCCTGCTCAAAGAACAAATTTAAGGTGTCACAGATTTTTGTTGCGGAGGAAAGTGGAAATGTTGTGGGCGTGGTAAAAGTTACGGCAGGCTCCAATGGTTTGGGAATATTCGATTATGTCGGAGTTGATCCTGAATGCCAGACACATGGAATCGGTTCGCTTTTGATGAAAAAGGCTGAAGAATTTTGGAAGGAACACAATCAGCGAAAAATAAGCACTTGCGTTTCAGCTCACAATAAAAAGGCAATTATGTATTACCTGAAACATGATTTTATTCCTGAAGGATATTGCCGGGATCATTTCTTTGAAGGAGTCGATGAGATTATATTGGGACGTTTCCTGAAGAATAAAGTTTCTGTAATATAGCAATAGTGATTCCATTATTTTTGCGGAAGATACTGAAAAATATTAAAAAAAATTGAATCTCCACTTGACGCGAAACTGGTTTCGTAATATAATAAAGACATGGACAGGTTAAGAATTAAAAAGCATGTCAGGCATAATGCCGGTTGTAAATTGACGCGCGGAGCGTAAAAGGATAATGAAAGAAATAAATATAAACGATATTGCCAGGAAACTCGGGATCGCCAAATCGACGGTTTCAAAGGCGCTGAACAACCGGTCAGACGTCGGGGAAAAGACTAAAGAACGCGTCAGGCAGCTTGTTGAAGAACTCAATTATGCGCCGAATCATTTTGCGCAGGCTCTCAATTTCCGCAAAAGCAGGATCGTCGGCATAATAATGCATGACGAACTGCACGAAGAATTCTTCGCCCAGGTGGTTTGGATCATTACGGTGGAGTTGCAGCAGCATGGCTATGCCGCAATTTTCGCCTCGTCACAAAAATCCGCAATGCAGGAAAAAGCGATCATCAGGGATCATATAAACCGTTTCATGGACGGATTCATCCTGGTTCCCTGCGCCGAAACCGACGCCCAGTTTATCAATGACATCATCAGTCAGGGATATAAGCTCGTGACAGTGGATAATTATGTGAAAGGGATCAATGCCCCATTCATCGGGACTGACTTTGCCAGGGGGTCATATCTTGCGACTAAATATCTGCTTGATTCCGGACACCGGCAAATAGGCCATCTTGCCGGGCCGGAATGGGCGGCCAGCACTAAAGAGCAGGCGAAGGGATATAAAAAAGCGTATCTTGACGCCGGAATTGAGTTTCGCAAGACCTTGACAATGAACTGTGAATATAATGAATCTGATGCGAAAGACAAATTTATGAGGCTGAAGAAACAGAATCCGAAGATGACCGCCATTCATTGCGCCGGAATCGCCATGACGAACGGTGCGTTGTCTGGAATATCCGAATTGGGGTTGTCCGTCCCCGGAGATATTTCAATTGTGGACTATGGGAGCACTTCATTCATATCCTCAATAAACCAGAAAGCCGCTGAAGTAGGAAAGACTGCGTCGAAAGCGCTTCTTGATTTAATTAATGGGAAAAGTGTTTCAAACAAGTTCATTATTGCGCCCGAACTGGTGATCAGGAATTCATGCCGGCAATTAAATAACTTATAAGAGTTTTTTTACCATTAAACGAAACTGGTTTCGTAAAATAATTCAATACCAAAAGAAACTCTTTTACTGATCGAATTAGAACAACTTGACTTAGAACTGAAATAAACAGGCAAACTAGAAGATATACAACTAATAACAGACAGGAGCAACGATGGATCAAATCAAAAACATTCTAATTACCGGGGGATCGGGAAAAATCGGACGCAATCTGATTCCGGAACTGCTGAACGCCGGGTACCATCTGCGGGTATTGGAATTCGAACCGGAAAATCCGCCGTATGACACGAGCCGGGTGGAAATGGTGCGCGGCGCGTTAGGCACTCCCGGGCTGGCCGAAAAATTGATCGAAGACATGGACGCGGTAATCCACCTGGCCAATGTGAAGGAACGCAAGGATCTCTTCATGAAGGCCAATATCCAAGGTACTTTTGACCTGCTCGATGCCTGCCGTGCCGCCGGGAAACAGATAAAGCAATTCATTCAGGCCGGGTCCGATGCAAGAGCGGGGATTTACTACAACCCCCGCCCCTACCCTATCGATGAGAATTTCCCGCACTCGGCTTATCCCGGCTACTATGCGTTCTCCAAAGTGCTGGAAGAAACTATGTGTGAGCAATACCGTTATCAATACGGTTTGCCGATCACGGTATTGCGCTTCAGTTGGGTGCATGGCGAAGATGATATCCTGGCCCATGCCACCACCGCCGAGCCCGGCTTCGGGGTGCCGGTCTGGAGTGAATTGGCGGTTTCCGGACATCAGAAATCGTATTTTCAAGGAGGCCGCAACGCCGCCTGTTGCATGGTTCATCCCGATGGCAAGCCCTGTATGCGGCACATCGTCGCGCTTGAAGATGTAATTCATGGTTGTATGCAGGCAGTAGCCAATCCCGCCGCCATCGGGCATGCCTTTACCATTGCCGGGCCCTCGGCTTTCACCTACGACGTTTTAAGCAGGCGCATCAGTGAAAAGCTGGGGATTCCGGTGGTTGATTTCGTCAATCCTGAATACCATGATTTTCAGCACAGCTTAAGTAAATCCCGTTCGATTTTGGGTTACAATCCCACTTACGACATCATCAAAATTGTCGATAGCGCTGTAGAATATCGCCGGCAAGGCAATAAACGCTCTCTCTGTAAATACCCAGGATAATAAATATGAAAAGATTAAAATATGGCATTATCGGTATCGGTTTTTTTGGGGAAAAACATGCTGAAGTCCTATCGGGGATGCCGGAAGCGGAGCTGGTTGCCCTAAGCACGAGGCGTTCCGACCGGTTAAACAGTGTTGCGGATAAATTCAATATTCCCAAACGTTACACTAATTATCCGGATTTGCTCAACGATCCCGAAGTTAAAGCAGTATCGATTGTGACGCACGTCGATCAACATGCGGATATGGCGGTGGCGGCGCTGAACGCCGGAAAGCATGTCTTTCTGGAAAAGCCGATGGCCGACAGTATCGAAAACGGCAGGCGCATTGTCGAAGCCGCCGGGAAAGCTAAAGGCAAATTCATGACAGGCCACATCTGCCGCTTCGACTCCCGCATGACCGAGGTGAAAAAAGCGGTCGAGGCGGGTAAAATCGGCAAAATTGTCTCCATCCACGCCACTAGAAATTTACCGGTAAATATCGGGGCGGAAGTGTTGGACAAAATTTCTCCCATTGCCGGAGACGGGGTTCATGACACCGATTTAATGCTCTGGCTCACCCAAAGCCCGATTAGTTCTGTCTACGCGATGAGCAGAAATATTCACAATCACAAAAATCCGGACTTGGGCTGGGTGATGTACGAGTTTAAATCGGGGGCAATCGGGGTGCTGGAAAGCATTTGGATGTTACCCGAAAATACCCCGTTCAAGATTGACGCCAGAATGGAAATAATCGGCACCGCCGGAGCAATTTACGTCAATGCGGGCAATAGCGGAGTGCAAATCAACGACAGTACAGGATTCAGCCAGCCCGATACCATGTATTGGCCCGAAGTTTACGGTCGAAGATTGGGGGCGCTGTATACCGAATTATCCTATTTTGTCAATTGTGTGCGCAATGATCTGCCCATTGCCGCAATCACCCCCGCCGAGTCCTTAGCTGCGGTTGAGGCCGTGATGACCGCCGAAAAATCATGTGTAACGGGCAACAAAATAATATTTTAGAGGAAATATCATGGATTGCTATCACGTCACCAAGGCTCAGGGACAAGTAGAATTGAGCGCAATCTGGAGCAATATCCCCAAGGTAAAATTAGAAAGTTTTCGCGTTGAGTCAAGCGATCATCGCCCTCAAGCAGAATGTCAATTGCAGTACGATGCAAAAGGCATCTATGGTTTGTATCAAGTGAAAGACCGCTATATCAGGGCAGCCGTAACCCAATTTCAAGGGCGTGTCTGTACCGACAGTTGCGTGGAATTTTTCATCGCCCCCACGGGCGGAGCCGGATATGTCAGCTTTGAATTTAACTGTTCGGGAGTAATGCTGACTCACCATGTCCTGGACCCCAGGCGGGAACCGGGCGGACCATTGGCTATGTTTCGGGAATTGACCCTTGAGGAAGTCAAAGGGGTAAAAATTTTCCACACGCTCTCAGGCAAAATTGAGCCGGAAATTGTGGAAGAGACCCATTGGCGGCTGGGCTTTTTTATCCCCTTTGAATTGCTTACTCGCGTTACGGGCGCGGCAAAGCCCGAATCGGGTACAATTTGGCGGGCTAATTTTTATAAATGCGCGGACAGTTGCAGCCACCCTCATTGGGTGTCGTGGCAGCCAGTACGTGAGTTAAACTTTCACCTTCCCGAATGTTTCGGGGAAATTGAATTTGAATAGGAGTATTTTATGAGTTACAAAGCAGTTATTCTTGGTTGTGGTCCCCGTGCGGCATTTCACCTGGATGCCTACAAAGAAAATCTACCCGAAATCGAACTGGTCGCCGCTTGCGACGCCGATGAAGCCAGAAGATTGGATTACAGCAGGAAATATTCCATCCCCCGCCTCTACTCCGATTTTGAAGAGATGCTGAAAACGGAAAAACCGGATATTCTCCATGTCGTCACCCCGCCCGCATTCAGGGAACAAGCCCTGGAAATGGCCGGAAAATACGGAGTAAAAGGGGTTTTGATGGAAAAACCTCTGGCGCTGACCGTCACCCAGGCGGCCAAAGTTAAAGAAGTCGCCGAAAAATATAACCTGAAAGTTGCAATCAATATGCAGCGCCGCTACTTCGATCATTGCCGGGAATTGCGCAATCTGGTGCGCTCAAATCAATTAGGGGAAATCCATTTCCTCCGGTGTGCAACCAGAGGCAACATTCTCTCGATGGGGCCGCATACAATTGATTTATTGCTGTTTTTACTGGACAATCCCGTGGTTGAAAAAATTTGGGCCACTGGCTATGCGATGAATGGACATGAATACGGACACACTGCCCCGGCGCATATCCTCGCCCGCTTGTCCCTGGAAAAGAAAATTACCGTGTATCTGGAAGATGCCGATGATGCGGTAGGCGTTTTCGGCGAAACCGGCGGTTACTGGCAACACCTGGAAATCGATATTTGGGGAAGCAAAGGACGCGCCTGGTGGCGGCAAAACTCCAACTGGGGCTATCAAACCGAAGGGATGGCCGAATCCAGAAGCTTCCCGATTGGCTGGTTCAAGAGCGACGAGTTGGGACAAAGAGAATTTACCCGGGCAATGGCGCACTGGCTTGATGATGACAAGTGCGAACACGACAACTCATTGCGTTTTTCACTCCAGGGGTATCAGGTATTGATGTCTATTTTCCAATCTTCGCTGGATCAGGAAATCAAGAAATGTCCAGTGGCAATTGATCCCAAAGTAGTGGAAAAATTATCCGAACGCCTGGAAAAACAAGGGCGCATCGCCGCCCGGGAGGAATAGCAGATGAAAAAGATAATTAAGCTGGCGGTTATGGGTTTGGACGGACACGGCCCGGTTTTTGCGCACGAAGTCAACACCCGCATGACCAATGCCAGAGTGGTCAAAGCAATGCCTTATCCGACCGCGATGATAGATGAGAAAAAAATGGCGGAGAACATCGAAGCCGCCCGTAAGGACGGCGTCGAAATCGTGGAGGATATCGTGCGGTTGACGAAAGATGTGGATGGGGTACTGGTGCTCCAGGATGACGGCAGCCAGCATCTCGAAATGGCAAAACTGCTGGTCGCCTGCGGCAAGCCGGTTTATGTCGATAAACCGATTGAGGTGACGGCGGCCAGGGCGCAGAAACTGGTTGCGCTGTACCGGCAACACAATTGCCCATTATTTTCAGGTTCGGCATTGCGTTATACGCCGGAAATGAAAGCTGTCAAAGCCGATGCCGAAGCCGGGGCGATTTTAGGTGCGATGACCTGGTCGCCATTTATGCAGAACCAGCGGATGCCGGGGTGGATTTATTACGCGATCCATGCGGTAGAGCCGCTTTTTGAACTGCTGGGGCCGGGCTGCGTCGATGTTCGATGCGTTCCGGGCCAATATGGTCCGACGGCAATCGGCCGGTGGGCGGACGGCCGAACCGGAATTGCGAGGGCAACATCTGGAGGCGTTCACGGATACGGCTTCACTGTCTGGCGCGAAAAAAAGACGGTCACCACTACGGTGGCGATGGACACCATCTATCAGGGCCTGTTGGATGCGATTGCAAAATTTTTCCGCACCGGAGTTGCACCGACGCCTGTTGAAAACGAGGTGGAGGTAATCTCGTTTATGGAAAAAGCCAATGCCGGCATGAACTGCATAATATAATATTAATGTACAGGCATCCGATTTGGATGCCATTTCCCCTTCCCGCAGTCGCGGGAAACGTCCCGCATTTTGGACAGCCTCTACCCTCATTTTGGACAGCCGCCGCCAAAGAGTACATCAAGCTTCCAGCTTGAGTAAAATCACAAGAGGGAGATGCCCCTGGTCCCGCATTCGCGGGATCCCGCAACTGCGGGAATGCTTGTGGTACTTTTTCCAATCACTCCGAGCTTTTGGAGACCGCCTTGAGGCTGTTGTTATTTTGTTTTCTCATTTTCAATTCTCCATTTTCAATTTTCAATTGTATGTCCGGTTAAGATTTTCGTTAACTGACAGCATTTTTCATTTTTTTCTATTTTACACATTCTGGACACCAGTTCTGCAAGACCGCCCGAGACGGACGGCACTACATCCCAACCACAACTCTGAGTCTTTGGAGCGCCTTTGAGCGAAAGTTTCAGCGGATTTTCCGGCGATACCTCCCAGCCATCCCAGTCTTCCCAGTCTTCCCAGTCTTCCCAGTCTTCCCAGCGTCTTCCGGCAACTCCGAGACATTGGAGTCTCGTTGAACATAATGTTTTACCGTTTTCATAACCACTCCGACACTTTAGATAGCCGTTGAACAAAACCGTTTTTACTTCTTTTTCGCATTTCTAACTTTAGAACTCCCGCACTTTAGAACTCCCAAACTTCCCCAACACTCCGAGACTTTGGATAGCCATTGAACAGAACCGTTTTTACTTCTTTTTCGCATTTCTAACTTTAGAACTCCCGCACTTTAGAACTCCCGAACTTCCCCCAACACTCCGACACTTTGGATAGCCATTGAACAGAACCGTTTTTACTTCGTTTTCGCATTTCTAACTTTAGAACTCCCGCACTTTAGAACTCCCGAACTTCCCCCAACACTCCGACACTTTGGATAGCCGTTGAGCACAACTACTTTTTAACCACGGAGAGCACAGATGGCACGGAGGTAAAACAGGGGGTCAGCAAATTACTGCGGATATCGCAGTAATTCGCTGACTGCTCAGTCTTTTCTTCGTCCCCCCTCTCAGTGTTCTCGGTGAACTCTGTGGTAAATCTGTTTTT
>TBL_comb47_HYPODRAFT_10001648_pt1 | contig 28776 bp, 26 predicted proteins | sample TroBogypolimnion_40_FD_10682 | JGI IMG/M metagenome (IMG submission 10682) | reverse complement strand
CCGGCAGGCTGGGATCCTGATGCGCTACATTGATCTTTGTCCCGGCAATGAAATGGATCTCATCCGAGTCGAGGATCAGTTTGACGATTTCATCGGCCGGTCCTTTTCCCAACTTTGCGGATTGATTGTAGGATTTCAGGATTTCATTGACTTTGCTGAGTGTAAGGATTCCTTCGGTGATAAGTTCAACACCTTCCATGTGTGAAACAGGCGGCAATTCAGGATCAGTGATCACATTCGAATCAATGACCTCCTTCTTCCATTCCCTTGAAATGATATCTGCAGTAGTAGCTCCACAGATGATTTTCTTTCCGTTGTAGTTTTCAAGGATCCCGGCAAATTCGCTGTCACTCTCTTCTTCCTGCGGCGGACCAGTGCAAATCATCAGCTTCCGGGGCTCGCGGAAATAGATCACAGCACAACTCATGTCATCCTTTGGAAAGAACTGATCGTTGAGGTTGGATTTATTGATGACCCTGCCGGCAAGCTTAACTGCGGATATATCATGTTCTTCCCGGATGGAATCAGCAACAAATTTTTCGAAATTCTCCTGTCCCCATCCGGTTGGAAATAAATCACTGCCCAGGCCTGACTGCACAACACCATCCGTGCAAAACACGATTCTGTCCTCTTTCTGCGGTTTGAAGGTAGTTACCAGGATCTCTTTGTCCGGATTTTTTTCTGAATCCAGGACGACTACGTTCCATTTTGTTTCCAACGGCCTTGCTCCCCGGAAAAAAATGGTCTTCGGGTTCTCAAACTCAAGGACCTTCACCTCCCCTTCCCCACCAATCTCAATGATGGTAAATGTGGAATAATTCAATTGCTTGACTTCATCAAAGGGCAGTGTATTCATTATGGTATCAGCGATCCTGCTGATGTTCTGCCGCTCCTGGGTGAAACTTGATGCCAACGTAGAGGTAAGGATCGCAAGCAGGTTTGCTTTTATCCCATGACCAAGTCCGTCGGAAAGAACAATGATGAACCGTCCTTCTTCCTTGATTCGCTTGGATAGAAATACATCCCCGCAAACCCGTTCATCGGTGTGGTTTTTCTGCTGACAGTTAATCTCTATGTAAAAATCTTCATCCAATGGGAAAGGATTACTTTTTAGGTGGTGCCTGGTGAGATTCGATCACTGTCCGCAGGATCTTCTCGGTCTTTGCCGCCCCTTCACCCAAAAGGTAGGCAATCTTCTGGACCATATCAAAGTTCTCGTCAATAGCGTCATTCAGCTTTCTCAGGATTTGTTCTTTCCGGACTTCAGGTGTGTACATGTCGCGCAATATGGCACCAACATACTTGTTCTTGCGAATGGGAAAAATGGAAACACTCAGCGTGTTTTCACCATATTGGATATCCTTGCTCACAATCTCCTCATCCGAAGAGAGCACATAAGAAAACAGCTTATAAAAATGAACCGGAAGCAGGGACTTAAGGTCTGCACCGATCAGGCCCGGAATAACTTCATCAACCATGGCCACATCCTCGCCAAGGATCCGGATGAATGCCTTATTGGACTGAAGAATCTTCAGGTTCTCATCGACGATAACCACTCCGGAAACCAGTTTATGCAGCATGGCCGACATGGTTTCTGTGGCTTCCTTTTCCGATTCCTGTTCATGCTTCGCCTTTTGTTCAGATATTTCGAGTGCTGCCTGGGTCTTTGCAAGCTTCTCATTGGCCGTTCGCAGCGACTTGATGTATTCCTGGCGATTCTGCGTGCTGTAGATGTGGCACATGTCGGTGGTCGCTAATCCCTGGGCAATAGCTACGGCAAATTCCCGGCAGGATGTATAGCCGCACGACTCACAACCAATATCATTCTGAGCCTGGTTTTCCTTTCCGATGGTATGCAGGATTTCATTCACTGTTTCTTCGGATGGCTGGGGCAGGCGCTGGTCATCTTCGGCAAACTGCCGTGAAAGGTCAAGGCTGCTGAATTCCGCGATCTCCTTTTCCCAGGCTGCATGATCGATTGCCTTCAGGCGCTTGTCTGCATAATCAGTCACCAGTGTTCGTCTCAGGAATTTCTCCCCGCCGGCCGAAGTTCCCGGTCCCATCAGGCATCCTTCGTTGTAAAAAATGTTGAAATGACGCTGGATCATATCAATCCGGGAATCAAATTCCTTGACTGCATCCAGCATGTTGTTCCGGCCTTCCGTGGTGATGATTCTTCCCTTCAGCAAATCCTGGTCAAGTCCTGCTGCCTGGATGATACCTTCACTAAGCGGGTATAAAGATCCTTTATTCCCGAATGGCGGATCAAATTCTGAAAATTCAAGCTGGCTTTCACGAATGTTGAACTCGGTAAACAATTTCCTCAGCTCAACAAAAGTCAGCACAGAATCAACTTTCGAATCACCTTCAAATCGTAACGCTTCATCCTTCGTGGCGATGCATGGTCCGATGAAAACTACCTTCACCGTACTGCCATATTTTTTCCTGACCGCTTTTGCAGTGGCGATCATCGGGCTGACAATCGGCGCCAGGTTATTGATCAGTTCGGGGTAAAATTTTTCAATAAAGGAGACCACAGCCGGGCAATTGGCCATGATGTGATACTTGCCATTGAACTCTTCAAAGAGATTTTTATATTGATTTGCAACCAGGTCAACGCCAAAGGAAGCTTCGGAGACAATGCTGAAGCCCAGTTGCCGGATCATCTCCACGAATTTCCGGTAATCAGTAATATCATTGAATTCGCCGGAAATGGTAGGATCACAGATCGCGGCTATCTTCTCACCGGATTTCAGCAGCGCTTTCGTTTCATCGATTGAACTGCGGTAAGAAATAGCTACCGGCGCACAAGTTCTGAAACAACTTCCGCACCCGATGCATCGCTCAGGGATGATTGAAGGGAACTCCGTATTTGCATCCACCCTGATAGCCTTGACCGGACAAATACGAACACACGCATAACAGCGTATGCAGTCTTTCTGGTGTATCGTAAAAAGTTGTTCTGTCATTTACCCATCCCGGACAGCTCATTTAACCAAGGTGTCACAAGCAAAAATAATCATTAATGTAATCGGTTTTAACGATTGGGTTACAAAGTTAGGGAAATTATTGATTGTTTATTTATTAACAATGCTAATATTTTCACAAATAAAGTATTCTGTACAAACATATTTTCCTTATTTTTGTTTACTAATTCGTTTTTTGAACAACAACTATGGAAGAGGTCATTGATGGCATATTGGGAAAGTATGCTCCGAACAATAAGGAAAACCTGCTTCTAATCCTGCAGGAGATCCAGAAGGAGGTCGGGCATTTATCGGGAGAAACCTTGTCAATCGTGAGCAAACACCTGAATCTGCCATTGAACCGGATTTACGGTGTAGCGACTTTTTATGATCAGTTTCATTTTCAGAAAAGGGGAACTTTCCATATCAAAGTATGCGAAGGTACAGCTTGTTATCTAGATCAATCTGCCTTGTTGCGTTCAGATATTGAGAAACATTTGAAGATTACTGCAGGCCAGACCACACGTGACGGGAAATTCAGCATTGAACTTGTATCCTGCCTGGGCGCATGCGGGAAAGGTCCGGCAATCAGTATAAACGGGAATCTTTACGCTCAACTCACCAGGGAGAGCATTACCCGAATTCTGTCTTCCTTATAAAACTGCAACACATGGATATCACTCATCCTCCTGAACTAATGACTTTCCTGATCGATCGGGTATTGAAAAACACCTCCGGGGATCTTAAAAAGGAAGAACGTGAACAACTTGATCTTCTAACCAGGGATAAGGTCACGACGCCAGTGATCTATGTCGGCACCGGTTCATGCGGACTTGCTTCAGGATCGCAGGAAACGCTCAACGCTGTCAGAAAATTTACCGAAGAAAACAAGATTGAAGCAGAAGTCGTGGAAGTCGGCTGTATCGGCTTGTGCTCAGAAGAACCCGTCATGGATGTACAGATCCCGGGCAAGGCAAGGGTTTCATTCCGGAAAGTAACAGCCGACAAAGTTGAGCATCACCTGCGTTCAGCCCTTAATAAGACCATTATTCCTGAAGATACTTTGGGTCAGTATCCAACCCGGCGGACCGAAAACTGGGCGAATGTTCCGATCATCGGTCAGTTGCCTTTCTTTTCCAACCAATCCAGGATACTGCTGAAGAATGCCGGACTGATCTCCCCCTATTCAATCGTTGATTTCCTAGCAGCCGGTGGGTACAAATCCTTCTACAAGGTTGTCACCAACTATACTGCTGAAAAAGTCTGCGAGGTCATTGAACAAAGTGAACTTCGCGGCAGGGGCGGCGGCGGTTTTCCTACAGGGAAAAAATGGAAAGTTGCACTGGAAACTGCCGGTGAACAAAAATACCTGATCTGCAATGCCGAGGAGAGCGATCCGGGTGCATTCATGGATCGTGCCCTCATCGAAGGAAATCCCCACCGGCTGCTGGAAGGCATTGCAATTGCAGCTTATGCCATCGGCGCCAGCAATGCATATATTTTTATTCGTTCCGATTATCCCAGGGCCCTGGATCTGCTTGAAAAGGCGATCCGGGAAGCAAAAAAATACGAAATTCTTGGCCAGAACATCTTTGGCAGCGGGTTCACGCTGAATATTACCATCCGTCAGAGCGCAGGTGCATTTGTCTGCGGTGAAGAGACTGCACTTATTGCAAGTCTCCTCGGCAAACGTGGCATCCCGGCCTCAAAACCTCCATTCCCTGCTGAATCCGGACTGTTCAACCGTCCAACCATCGTAAACAATGTTGAAACCCTCGCCAATGTGCCATCCATCATCGAACATGGACCGGCCTGGTTTAAATCAACAGGAACCAAAGGAAGCAAGGGAACAAAAATATTCTCACTTACAGGGAAAATTACTCACAGCGGGTTCATTGAAGTGCCCATGGGAATTAGCCTTTCAGCGATCATTCACCAGATTGGCGGAGGCGTAAGGGGAAACAGGAAACTTAAGGCCATCCAACTGGGCGGTCCGCTGGGGGTTTGCATTCCCGAATCCCAAATGGATGTTGAAGTGGGCTACGAAACAATGGAAGAGGTTGGTGCCATGATCGGTTCCGGGGGACTGGTCGTCCTTGATGAGAATGTATGCATGGTCAGTCTTTCCAAATATTTTATGGAATTCCTGCAAAAGGAGAGCTGTGGAAAATGCATCCCCTGCCGCGAAGGAACCAGAAGAATTCTTGAGATCCTGGAAAGCACGACAAAACGGCCAAAGGAAGACAACTCCCATGAAACCCTGGAACGGTTCAAAGGAATCGTTCAGCTTGAAAATCTTGCGCAGGTCATAACGGATACTTCCCTCTGTGGTCTTGGCCAGCAGGCTGCGAAACCTGTTCTGAGTTCATTGCACTGGTTTCGTGAAGAATTTGAAGAACATATTTTTGACCGGAAATGTGCTGCGGGTGTCTGCAGGGAACTAAGATCATTCTACATTGATGTCGATGCTTGCAACGGTTGCAATGTCTGCCAGAAAAAATGCCCTGAAAATGCCATCATCGGAACCGTCAAGTCTCCTCACTTCATCATTGAAAAAAAATGCAACGGCTGCGGGATTTGTTTCGAAAGCTGCAAATTTAACGCGATCATAATAAAATAAACGGATATGGTTTTTACCATTGAAATCAATAATCAGAAAGTTGCTGCCCGGAGTGGCGAGACCATCCTTTCTATCCTGAACAGGAATGGAATAAATATCCCGACACTTTGCCATCTGAGCGGCTTCTCTCCCACCGGGTCCTGCCGTATGTGCGTAGTGGAAGTTGAAGGCATGGATAAACTTGTCACCTCCTGCTCCCATCCCGTTGAAGAATGGATGAAAATACATTCACATTCCCCGCGTGTCCTAAAGGCACGGAAGACGCTGGTGGAATTGTTGCTTGCTGCCCATCCCGACGACTGCCTCTATTGCAGCAGGATGGGCTCATGTGAACTTCAGAAACTGGCAGATGAGCTCAATGTAACGGAAAGAAAATACAGGAGCAGAAAGCCATCGATCATCACCGACAGAAGCTGCTCATCCATTGAAAGAGATCCTGCGAAATGCATCCTTTGCGAACGGTGCATCCGCATCTGCAATGAAACGATCGGCGTCGGGGCCATTGAAATCATCGGCAGGGGAAATAAAAGCTCAATCGGAACCCGGACGAATAAGGGATTAAACACGGAAACCTGCGTAAAATGCGGACAATGTATCATGGTGTGCCCGACGGGAGCGCTCAAGGAAAAACCCGGTTTCGACCGGGTCCTCGAAGCATTGAACAACCCGCAGATATACCCGGTTATCCAGGTTTCTCCTGCAGTCCAGGCTTCCATTTCCGAAGATTTCGGATTGAAACCCGGAAAAGACATCCTGAATCTGCTGTGGACAGCTTTATACAAGATAGGATTCCGCCAGGTCTTTGACACATCGCTTGGCGCAGATCTGACAACAATGGAATTATCGGGGGAACTCGCTGAAAGAATAAAAAACAAGGAAAAATTCCCGCTGTTTACAAGCTGCTGTCCATCCTGGGTAGCATACATTGAAAAGACCAGGCCGGATATGAAGAAGCATCTGGCGACAAGCAAGACCCCTCAACAAATGATGGGTTTGCTGATCAAAAGATTTTATACCGACCCGGCAATTGTCCAGGGCAGAAAAGTATTTTCCGTAGCCGTGATGCCCTGCACTGCAAAGAAACATGAAGCAGAGAAAGGCCATGAATCTGATACTGCCGGAAGGGATGTCGATGCCGTTCTTACCACGAGGGAACTTGTGAAGTTGATCCGCCATTATGGGATTGATTTCTCCTCGCTTGAACCCGATGCATCAATGCAATCCTATGGAATGCGGGGGTCGGCAGGAAAGCTCTTCGGCGTATCCGGTGGTGAAACCGAGAGCGTGATCAGAACTTTACATTTCCAGCTTACCGGCCAGGATCTTGGATCACCCAAGATCTCCGATACAAGAGGATTGAAAAATTTGAAAGAGACCCGCATCAAATACGGAAAATCAACGATCGGGTTCGTATCTGTAAACGGACTCGCCAATGCCATCCAACTGCTAAAAGAAATTGAAGCAGGCAGGAATAACATCCAGCTCGTTGAAGTGATGGCTTGTCCGTTTGGCTGTATCAACGGCGGCGGGCAACGCATCGGGACGGATGAGAAATCGTTAAAGAACAGGATGAAGGCATTGTATGATGCAGATGAAGAAGAGCTGATCAAGGTGGCTCACAAAAATCCTGCTGTCATTGACCTTTATGAGAAGATTCTTGATAAAAGCACAAATAGCCTGGGAACACAAATCCTTCACAACATTGCTGATTGATAAAACCTGATATGAGCCAGTCATTCCATCGTCAACTTGTATATACGCTCAAAGACCGCTGCCGGGTTTGCTATACCTGCTTGCGGGAATGTCCAGTAAAGGCCATAAAGATCATTAACGGACAGGCGGAAGTTGTCAACGATCGCTGCATCGGTTGCGGTAACTGCGTCAAGGTATGCAGCCAGGGTGCGAAAGTATCCCTGCGTTCGGTGGATGAAGTCTTCGCTCACCTGGAATCCGACAACAAAATTGCCGCCTGCATCGCCCCGAGTTTCCCGGCTGAATTCACTGAGATTCCTGATCATCGGGTGCTCGTTGGCATGATCAGGAAACTTGGTTTCGACTATGTCAATGAAGTCGCATTTGGTGCTGATATCGTCGCCAAAGAATATGAGAAGCGGATGAATACTGTAGGATATTCAGGAGATATCTCTTCGGATTGCCCGGCAGTGACCTACTTCATCCGCCATTACCATCCCGAGATCGTGGGATCCCTTGCTCCTGTCGTTTCCCCCATGGTGGCCATGTGCCGGATCCTGCACAAAAAACATGGCGATGATCTTAAAATCGTATTCATCGGTCCGTGTTTCGCAAAGAAAGCTGAATCTGACGAAACAGATGAAGTCATCACTTTCCTCGAACTCCGCGAGATGTTTGAACTAAAGGACATTCGCCCCAGCAACATCGAACTCTCCGACTTCGATCCGCCACAAAGCGGGAAAGGCGCAATCTTTCCGGTCAGCCGCGGGTTGTTCCTCACCAGCAATAGCCGGGAAGAGATCCCGGAAGAACGAACTGTCATTGCTGATGGCCGCGTTAATTTTAAGGAAGCCGTTAAAGAATTTGAAGAAGGATATATCCGCAACAAGCACCTCGAACTGCTTTGCTGCGAAGGATGCATCATGGGACCGGGAACGACACCCGGCGGAAAAAAATATGCACGGAGCGAACTGATCGGCCAGTACGTCCGTAAAAAACTCCAGCATCTTGACCATGATCAATGGGAAAAGGATATGGCTGAGTACAGTGCAATAGACTTGTCACAGCATTTTGAACCCGAGGACCGCAGGTTTGAAACGCCGCCGGAGGAAAAAATCCTGACGGTTCTCCATTCGATGGGAAAATTTACACCGCAGAACCATTTGAATTGCGGTGCATGCGGGTATGATACCTGCATGGAACATGCAATTGCAATCGTGGCTGGACTGGCTGAAACGGAGATGTGCCTCCCCTACGCCATCGAAAAACTTCATGATTCAATCCAGAACCTGAACATCTCGAACGATAAACTTGCCTCTGCCAAAGCAGCCCTGAAACAATCGGAAAAACTTGCCCACATGGGTCAGCTTTCTGCCGGGATTGCCCACGAATTAAATAATCCGCTTGGTGTCATTACAATGTACAGCAATATCCTGATGGATGAATCACCGGAGGGAGAACCGATGCGGGAGGATCTTAAGCTGATTGTTGAACAAGCCGAACGATGCAAGAAGATTGTAAGCGGGCTGTTGAATTTTGCACGAAAAAACCAGGTGAACCTCGTTGAAACTGATGTTGTAAATTTTACCCAGCACAGCCTGAATTCGATTCTCAAGCCGGAGAATATCTCGATCGTCTTTAAACCCGAAATTGAAGATCGCATTGCAAAACTCGACATTGACCAGATGATGCAGGTGATGACAAACCTTGAAAAAAATTCGGTTGAATCAATGCCAGACGGCGGCGAACTGCGCGTAAGCGTTGAAGGCAATGAAGACGAGGTCGTGTTCATCGTCTCAGATACGGGTGTCGGGATTTCCAAGGAAAATATGAACAAGATATTTACACCGTTTTTTACGACCAAAGAGATGGGCAAAGGAACCGGACTTGGATTGCCGCTGATTTATGGCATCGTCAAAATGCACAAGGGAAAGATCATTGTTAATTCCAATACTGAACCGCAGAAAGGTCCGACAGGAACGACATTTAAGATCACAATTCCAAGGGCCATGAATGGTCAGCTTAATTAAAATTATTTTAATACAGAAAAAACGAAATCCTTAATCCTGATCCTATGAAACCGGGAAACAAAACAATTTTAGTTGTGGATGATGATGTTGATTATCTTTTTCAGACGCAATTAAAACTGGAAAAGTTCGGCTATAAGACAATCACCGCTGAGAGCCAGAAAGAAGCTGAACTGATCATTGAGAAAACAAAACCTGATATGGCCATTATTGACCTGATGATGGAAAATGAAGACAGCGGGTTTATCCTCAGCTACAAGATCAAGAAGAAATATCCTGATGTTCCGGTGATCATCAATACAGCTGTTGCCGCAGAGACCGGCATCACGTTTGATATCAATGACGAGAATAACAGGAAATGGATCCGGGCTGATCTCTTCCTTGATAAGGGAATCCGCTCAGACCTCCTGAAAGCTGAAATTGAAAGATTGTTGGCAGAAAAATAAACCGGCAGGCAGATGCATTGAAAATTCGTCTTAATTTTGAACATAGATTTGAGGTATGTCGACATTAAAAATATTGGTTGTTGATGATGAACCTGGCATCCGTAGCGGCGTCAGCAGGATCTTGCGGAACTTCAGGGTGGATTATCCCTTCATGGAAGAAGCTTTTGAATTCGAAGTGCTGGAAGCATCAACGGGTGAAGCAGGTATCGAGATCATCGAACACAACTTTCCGGATATTTTATTGCTCGATAATAAACTCCCCGGGATCCAGGGAATCGGTGTGCTGGAATACATCCGGAAAAAACAGTACAAGATCATTGTCGTGATGATCACATCCTATGCTTCACTCGAACTTGCGGTAAAAGCTACGAATGACGGTGCTTTTGACTTTATTCCCAAACCCTTTACGCCACAGGAGCTCAAGGGATCAATAGAGAACATTACAAAGAAGCTTTTCCTCAAGAAAATGACACAGACCCTGAAGGACACCGGAAAACAGATCAGGTTCCAGTTCCTCTCTGTCCTTTCTCATGAACTGAAATCCCCGTTGAATGCCATTGAAGGATACCTGAAGATGACCAGGGAGCGTCAGCTTGGCGATAAACTTGAAGACTATGATGCCATCATTGACCGCTCACTCGAGCGGATCAAAGGCATGCGGACGATCATCCTCGATCTGCTTGACCTGACAAAAGTTGAAAGTGGCAAGGCCCAGCGCGACATCGTGGAAACTGATGTCATGAGCATTGCACGTACCTCCATCGATACGATCCAGCCTTACTCGATCCAGCGCGACATCACAATCAAGCTGCACGGACCGGAAAAGGTGATCATGAAGGCCGATGTCAACGAGATCGAGATCATCCTCAACAACCTGATTTCAAATGCAATCAAGTATAATATTGAAGGCGGAAAGGTTGAATGCAACATATCTGATGATGGCGACCGTATTAAAATTGAAGTCATTGATTCCGGGATCGGTATGTCAAAACCTGAAATGGACCGTTTATTCCATGATTTCGTCCGGATCAAGAATGAAAAAACAAAGAACATTGCCGGCAGCGGATTGGGTTTGACTATCGTAAAAAAGCTGGCCGAGAATTATTGCGGATTTATTGAAGTCTCGAGTGAACCCGATATAGGAAGTACTTTTACCGTAATTTTACCAAAAGAAAAAGAATGTTTATAAAACAACTACCTCATAAGACCGTAGAGCGATTAAGCCAGTACCGGAGAGCATTATTGCTTATTCAGTCCAAGGAAAAAACGCATGTCTTCTCGCACGAGATCGCGCAGATGCTGCATATTACGCCCGTGCAGGTAAGGCGTGACCTGATGCTGATCGGTTATTCAGGAAACCTACGGAAAGGTTATGACATCAGGGAGCTGATTGAACTGATCGGGAAGATCATCGATACGGAGAAGGGGCAGCGTGTCGCAGTAGTTGGCCTCGGGAACCTGGGTAAGGCATTCATCAGTTACCTGAAGGGAAAACGGACAAAGCTTATGATCGTGGCTGCATTTGACCTCAACCCCGACAAGATCGACAGGATCTATGATGGCGTGCCCTGTCACCATGTGAATCGTCTTGCCGAGGTTGTGAAAAATGAAAACATCTCCATCGGAATCATCACCGTTCCTGCCGAACAGGCCCCTGCAATCGCAGAAACGCTCGTTGTTTCAGGAATCAAAGGCATTCTCAACTATTCCCCGAAATCACTGAATGTTTCCCCTTACGTCTATCTTGAGGAATACGACATGATCACCTCACTGGAAAAAGTGGCATTTTTTGCCAAAAAGATTGACGAACGTTACAAGTAAAGAAGAGTACGTGAAAATATTTAATGATTTTGACTCAGCCGGCTCCATCAGGAATGCTGTAGTTACTACGGGGTCATTCGACGGAGTTCACATCGGGCACAAAGTAATCCTCCAGCGGTTAAAGAAGCTGGCGCAGGAATCAGGCGGTGAAACCGTGCTGATCACGTTTCATCCGCATCCCAGGAAAGTCCTTTATCCGGAAACATCCGGGAAGGAGCTGTACCTGATCAATTCGCAGCGTGAAAAGATTGAACTGCTGCGGAAGACCGGCCTTGATAACCTCATCATCGTTAAGTTTACACTGGAATTCTCGAAGATCACATCCATTGATTTTGTGAAAAACATCCTGCTGAATAAGTTGCACGCTTCACGGATCGTTGTCGGCTTTAACCATCATTTCGGGCACAACCGTGAAGGAGACTATGAAGAGTTGCGGCAACTGGGCGTTGAATACGGATTTGAAGTTGAAGAGATCCCCGAACAGGACATTCAGAATGAGACGGTCAGTTCAACAAAGATCAGGAAATCCCTGCTGGAAGGCAATATCCAAAAGGCCAATGCATACCTTGATCACCACTACATCATCATGGGACTGATCCATGAAGTGAATCCGAAGCTGCGTGAGATCGGGTTCCCGAGTTTCGGTGTAAAGATTGAAGAGGAGAGCAAACTCCTTCCGCCCAATGGTGTTTATGCGGTAAGTGTAAAGGATGACAGGAACGATTACCGGGGTATGTGCTTCATTAAGAAAGGCGGGAATTCTTCGGTTGATGCAGTGGTTGAGTTTTACCTGTTTGACCGGCCCGATAAGCTTTCAGGAACTACAGCAACAGTTTATTTCCACAAATTCATTCGCGAGGAAAAACCATTTCAGAGCATTGAAGACCTTCAAAAACAGCTACAAATCGACCGTACACAGGTTGATGAACTAATTTTCTAACCAGCTTACTGATACCCTGAGGATGAACGAGTTTTCACCAAACCAGATCAAGGTCACTTTTCTTGGCACAGGAACGTCGACCGGCGTGCCTGTGATTACATGCGATTGCCCGGTTTGTATCTCGACAAATCCCAAAGATAAAAGACTGAGAACATCCATCATGATCGAGATCAATCACCGGATATTTGTGATTGACTGCGGCCCCGATTTCAGGATCCAGATGCTGAGAGAAAATGTTACCGACCTGGATGCTGTACTTTTTACTCACGAGCACCGCGATCACATTGCAGGGCTTGACGATGTCAGGGCATTCAACTATGTGCTCAACAAGAAAATCGATATTTATGGCACGGATCGCGTCATTGCAGCAATCGTCACCGAATTCCCCTATATTTTTTCGGCATCCCGTTACTTCGGTGCTCCCCAGCTTACCATCCATTCCATTCTCAATGATCCCTTCACGATCTGTGATGTTGAATTCATCCCGATCACGGTCATGCACGACAAACTCCCGGTTACCGGTTTCCGCGTGGGTGACTTCACCTACATCACCGATGCAAGTTCAATCCCGGAAGAAGAGAAGGAGAAGATCCGCGGGTCGCGGGTAATTGTGCTCAATGCTTTGAGAAATTCCAAACACGTTTCCCACTTGTCGGTTAGTGAAGCTGTTGCACTGGTCAATGAATTCAAGCCGGAGGCTGCTTACTTAACGCACATGAGCCATTTCATCGGGCTGCATGAAGAAGTGAACCTGCGGCTGCCTGAACCTGTGAAACTGGCTTATGATGGCCTTAAGATCTTCGTCTGACCATGCAGATAGATATTCTCACCATATTTCCCGAAATGTTTGATGGCCCGCTGAATCTTTCCATCCTGAAGAGGGCGCAGGACAAGGAACTGGTTAAGATCAACCTGCACAACATCCGTGATTATTCAGCTTCCAGACATAAAAATGTAGATGATTACCCGTTTGGCGGGAAAGCCGGCATGGTGATGATGATCGAACCCATCGCGAACTGCATTGAAAGCCTTCAGGCGAAGCTTACTTACGACCACGTCATCTACATGAGTCCGGATGGCGAATTGCTTTCACAGGGGCTGGCAAACCGNTTATCGACAATGCAGAACCTGATGATCCTTTGTGGTCACTACAANGGAATTGATGAGCGGATCAGGGAACATTTTATCACCNTGGAGATCTCCATCGGCGATTATGTATTATCCGGAGGCGAATTGGCTGCCGCTGTCGTAACGGATGCCATTGTCAGGCTGATGCCCGGAGTGCTGAATGATGAAACCTCCGCCTTATCTGATTCCTTCCAGGATGACATGCTTTCGCCCCCGGTATATACCCGTCCGGCAGACTTCCGTGGATGGAAAGTCCCCGATATTTTACTCTCAGGCAATGATAAAGAGATTGTAAAGTGGCGTCATGAAAAATCCATGGAGCGCACAAAGCAGCGTCGTCCGGGGCTTTTGGAGCCATGAGTGGTGAATTTATTTAAAAATATATCAAAACATGATTCTGAATCAAATTAATTGGTATATTTGCACTCCTTTTAGTGAAAGTACCCGTTAAACTATTTTGTTATGAATACCCAGGAAATCATCAAGTTTGTTGAAGCCAGTTTTGCACAGAGCGCACCATTGCCCGCTTTTAAAGCCGGTGATACCGTCACTGTTCATTATAAGATCAAAGAAGGGAACAAGGAAAGAATCCAGAATTACCAGGGTGTTGTTCTTCAGCGTTCCGGTAAAGGTGTGAATGAAACTTTCACTGTACGGAAAATTTCCGGAAACATCGGGGTTGAAAGAATCTTCCCGGTTGCTTCACCGTTTATTGATAAAATCGAAGTAAATAAGAGAGGTGTTGTAAGAAGAGCCCGCATCTTCTACCTCCGCGAACTGCGAGGCAAGAAAGCCCGTATCAAGGAAGAAAGAGTTTAAGTACAAGACAGAGTATAATAAAAAGCCCCGCTATCAGCGGGGTTTTTTATTTAGTTCATCACCATTTTCAAGGTTCCTCCCTCATGTGTTTTAATGATCGATAACGCCCTGGAATAATTCAGGATGTTCCTGATGACATATTCACTGGGAGAATCACCGTGTCGGTCAAGTTTGGGTGTCATTTTAATCCTTCTTGTTTTCCTGGTATTTGACGACGATGAAGATGAACAGAGAGTAGTAGTTTTCTTCATAGGCAAAATATAAATATTACTTTATTTGCTATGAATCAAACGCCGGGTAAGGAGGTATTATTTCAGGAAGGTGTAAAAAAATTTTTAACCGTGAAAATGTTTCACAGAAGAATACGGGAAAGAACAGGGAGCTTAGTGAGACAGGATAATCTCGTTCTCGTGCACAAGTTTACGCAGGTTTATCAAAGCATACCGCATACGACCAAGTGCCGTATTGATGCTGACATTGGTAACTTCTGCAATATCCTTAAAACTCATATCCCCATAATGCCGCATAATCAGTACCTCTTTCTGCTCAAGTGGCAGATATTCGATCAGCTTTTTCACATCGAGATGGATCTGTTCAGTGATCAGCCTTTCTTCTACTGATTCCACAGGAATTCTTACCTTATCAAAAATGTCATACTCATCCTTATTCTCAACGATCGGAATCCTTTTTGATTTTCTGAAATAGTCGATGATCAGGTTATGTGCTATCCGCATCACCCATTGGATGAATTTTCCTTCTTCCTTGTAGGATCCGGACCTGATGGTATTGATGACCTTGATGAAAGTGTCCTGGAAAAGATCTTCTGCGAGTTCCTTATCCTTCACGATCATAAGAATGTATGCGAATACACGATTCTTATGTCGGTGAATCAGTATTTCCAGACTTGATTGATTTCCGGCTATATATCGTCCGATCAATTCCTGATCGCTAACGATCGAGTGGCTGTTCATTGGGCCTCCTTTTTTAGGTATCAAAAAAGGTAGATGTTTACTCGATAGCCGGCCTCCTATGGTTTATGCACATCTTAATTGACTGTGCGGGTTTGAGATTAAGTACAGCAAAAATAAACAAAAAATCCGAATATGCAAATTTTTGTTCTAATTTTGATGAGTTTCTGAGCTGGATTTATTCAAAATGACTAATAACGTTGATGTTCTGGACCCTAAAGATTTTATTATAATAAAAGGAGCACGGGTCAATAATCTGAAAAACATAAGTATTGCCATACCACGAAATCAGTTCGTGGTGATTACAGGACTTTCCGGTTCAGGCAAATCATCCCTCGCATTTGATACGCTATATGCTGAAGGACAAAGGCGTTACGTGGAGAGTCTGAGCGCATACGCCCGCCAGTTCCTGGGTCGTATGAGCAAACCGGAGGTCGATTACATCAAGGGGATCGCTCCGGCCATTGCCATCGAACAGAAGGTCAATACCTCAAACCCGCGTTCCACCGTCGGAACTTCAACCGAAATTTATGAGTACCTTAAGCTCTTCTTTGCACGGGTCGGGAAAACTTATTCCCCGGTATCGGGAAAGCTTGTTAAACGCGAAAGTGTTACCGATGTCGTTGATTTCATCCTGTCCCTTCCTGAGACCACATCGGTCAGCATCTTCTCTCCCATTGCACGTGCAACCGACAGCGATGATCTGAAAACCAAATGCAACCTGCTCTTGCAGCAGGGATTCACACGGGTCATGGTGGATGATGAAATTCTCAGGATCGATGAGATCAATCCAAAAACGAAATGCTGTGACCAGGAGATCTACCTGCTGGTCGACAGGATGTCGGTTCAACATGGCGACAATGACCTGGCAGGGAGAATTGCCGACTCCGTCCAGACTGCTTTCTATGAGAGCCACGGTGATTGCATGATCGAATACGGATCCGATCCCAAAAAGAAAAATTCATTCTCAAACCGCTTTGAGGCTGACGGGATCCAGTTTGAAGAACCTTCAACCAACCTGTTCACTTTTAATAATCCTTATGGCGCCTGCAAGACCTGCGAGGGATTCGGGACTGTTATCGGGATTGATGAAGACCTGGTGATCCCGAACAAGAACCTCTCCATCTTTGAAGATGCCGTTGCCTGCTGGAGGGGAGAAAAGATGGGAGAATGGAAAAACGAACTGGTGATGAATGCCTATAAATTTGATTTCCCTATCCATAAGCCTGTCTATGAACTGACCACCGGGCAGAAAGAACTTTTATGGACCGGCAATGAATATTTCCATGGATTAAATGAGTTCTTTGAATTTGTAGAGCATCAGAATTATAAGGTACAGTACCGCGTGATGATGTCCCGCTACCGCGGTAAGACCCTGTGCCCGGATTGCAAAGGAACGCGTCTGCGGAAGGATGCCAGCTATGTCAAGGTAAACGGCAAATCCATCAATGAGCTCATCCTGTTGCCGGTCAGTTCAATGATCCGCTATTTTGAGACCCTCGAATTAAATGAATACGAGAAGAATTTGTCCAGCCGCCTGGTCACAGAGATCGGAAACCGGCTTGAAGTACTGGACGATGTCGGTCTCGGATACCTTACCCTGAACCGGCTCTCTGCTTCTTTATCCGGGGGAGAATCACAACGAATAAATCTCTCCACAGCCCTTGGAAGCAACCTTGTTGGCTCTATGTACATCCTCGATGAACCGAGCATCGGTCTTCATCCGAGGGATACGCACCGACTCATTAAAGTGCTTCTGCGGTTAAGAGACCTTGGGAACACCGTTATCGTAGTTGAACACGACGAGGAGATCATACGGGCCGCGGATCGTATCATCGACATTGGCCCTGAAGCCGGACAGCATGGAGGGGAAGTTGTGTTTGAAGGTTCATTCCAGGAACTGCTGAAAGACAATAAAACACTTACCGGTAAGTACATCTCAAAAAAGATGAATATTGAATATCCTGCCAAGCGAAGAAAATGGAAGGAATTCATCGAGATCAAAGGTGCCCATGAAAACAATTTAAAATCCATCAATGTCAGGATCCCGCTCAATGTATTTACGGTTGTTTCAGGCGTGAGCGGATCCGGGAAAACATCCCTGATCAAAAAGATCCTCTACCCTTCGCTGAAGAAAATGTTTGACGGCTATGCTGAAAGGACCGGTAAATTCGATCGTTTAGAAGGTGATTACAGCCGGATCGGGGCAGTTGAACTGGTGGACCAGAACCCGATCGGACGTTCCTCACGATCCAATCCTGCAACGTATATCAAAGCCTTTGATGAGATCAGGAACCTATATGCTGATCAGCAACTGTCGAAGGTTCGCGGGTATAAACCGGGCTACTTTTCGTTCAATATTGAAGGCGGACGCTGCGAGGAATGTGAAGGTGAAGGTGTAGTGAAGATCGAGATGCAGTTCATGGCAGATATTTATCTTCCCTGTGAAAGCTGCAAAGGCAAGCGCTTTAAGGAAGAAGTGCTGGATGTGAAGATCCGCGAAAAAAGCATTGTAGATATCCTCGGGATGACCATTGAAGAAGCCATTGATTTCTTCGGTCAGGAAACCAAACCCTCTGCGACCGATAAACGGATTGTTGCCCGTCTGAAACCCTTGCAGGATGTCGGCCTTGGCTACCTGAAGATGGGACAGTCCTCGAGCACCCTCAGCGGTGGCGAAGCCCAGCGTATCAAACTCGCATTCTTCCTGACAAAAGGAACCAACGAAAAACCTACGCTTTTCATCTTCGATGAACCTACCACCGGTCTTCATTTTCATGACATCCACAAACTGCTGATCTCCTTTGAATCGCTTATAAACAACGGACATTCCGTGCTGGTAATCGAACACAATATGGAGGTGATCAAGTCGGCTGACTGGGTGATAGACCTGGGCAAAGAAGGAGGCGAAAGCGGCGGGAATGTGGTCTTTGCCGGAACACCGGAAGAGCTCGCCAAATGTGAAGACTCCTATACAGGTGCGTTTCTTAAAGAGAAATTGAAAAAATAATATGCAAAGCATCAATCCAACAACCACCGAAATCCTGGAAACCTACCGGGAACATACTCCTTCGGAAGCAAACAAGATCATCGAAAAGGTTCATTCCGAATGGCTTATTTGGAAGGATACCACCTTTGCATACCGCGCCGGGCTTTTCATCAAAGCAGCGGAAATCCTGCGTGCCAGGAAAAATAACCTCGCCCGCCTCATAACCACCGAGATGGGTAAGATCCTGCGGGAATCAATGGCAGAGATCGAGAAATGCGCCAATGCCTGCGATTATTATGCAAAGGAAGCCGGACACCTGCTGGAGGATGAGATCCTTCCCTCCGATGCCTCCCGCAGTTTCGTCACATACCAGCCGCTGGGCGTGATCCTTGCCGTGATGCCCTGGAATTTCCCTTTCTGGCAGGTTTTTCGTTTTGCCGCTCCCACGCTGATGGCAGGCAATGCTGCAGTACTGAAACATGCCTCCAATGTACCTGGTTGTGCACTTGCAATTGAATCGGTCTTCCGCGAAGCCGGTTTCCCTGAGAATATCTTCCGGACACTGATGATCACCTCGGACAAGGTTGAGCCCGTCATTGCACATCGTCAGATCATGGCAGTGACCCTAACGGGCAGTGAATCCGCTGGAATACAGGTCGCGGGAACAGCAGGAAAAAACATCAAGAAGACGGTTCTCGAACTGGGCGGATCCGATGCCTTCGTGGTTCTGGAAGATGCCGAAATGGACAAGGCTGTGCAGACCGCTGTGACAGCCCGAATGATCAACCAGGGACAAAGCTGTATTGCAGCCAAGCGGTTCATCGTCGTTAAATCGAGGGTAAAAGAGTTTGAAGAAAAGATCAGGACAATCCTTGAATCGCTGGTGATTGGTGACCCGCTTGACATAAATACACAGGTTGGTCCATTAGCCAGGAAAGACCTGGTTGAGGATGTGGATGAACAGGTCCGGGTTTCAGTTAAGATGGGCGCCCGGCTGGTGCTTGGCGGGAAACGGCCAGATCTGCCGGGATTCTATTACCTCCCGACGATCCTTGCAAATGTCACCAATGGCCAGCCCGTGTTTGAACAGGAGACATTTGGACCTGTCATTGCAATCATTCCAGTTAACGATGAAGATGAGGCCATCGCAGTTGCGAATGATTCGATCTTCGGATTGGGAGGAAGCGTCTGGACCCGGGATCTTAAAAGAGGCGAAGCTGTTGCACGGAAGATCAACACCGGTGCGGTCTTTGTCAACGGACTGACCAAGTCAGATCCAAGGTTACCCTTTGGTGGCATAAAAAAATCGGGCTATGGCCGTGAACTGGGAACCTTTGGCATCAGGGAATTTGTGAACATCAAGACAATCTGGATCGGGTAAACCAGGCAGGCAAATACTCAAAAATGATAAAGTTACTTCGGAACAGATCCGATTTTATAAAAAACTCAGCAACGCTCATCTCGGGCACTGCCATTGCACAAGCCATCTCCCTCGTTGTCTCCCCTGTCATTACAAGGCTTTATACTCCGGCCGCTTTCGGAACTTTCACGTTTCTCATCTCTGTTATAGGTGGTTTTGGCTGGATAGCAACCCTCCGCTTCGAAATGGCTATCGTATTGCCCAAAAAGGAAAAAGATGCAGTAAACCTTGCATTCATTTCAATCGGCACAGCACTCATGATCTGCCTTTGCCTTGCCTTCAGCGTAGTTATCTTCAATACCTGGTTCCTGAGATTATTCACCATGGACCCGCTCTACAAATACCTGCTTTGCTTTATCCCGGTCATGGTCTTCATGATCGCAACCGGGAATGTGTTTCAGAACTGGTTTAACCGGCACAAAGAATACAAAACACTGGCGTTATCGAAAGTGCTGAGTTCGGTTGGAAATAACTTTGGCACCCTGTATCTCGGGTTTATCGGGATTGGTGTTTTCGGTCTCCTCATCGGTAATTTAGCAGGGCTCTTGCTCGTTAACATGTTCTTCATAGTTGTGGTCTGTAAACAACATAAGAGCCAGATCAGCCAATATGATCGTTCCGGTCAGCACTCCCTGGTAAGGCAATACAAGGATCTGCCGCTGGCCAACACGCCCCAGATGCTCGTGGAACTGGTGCAGCTCTATGGGATCATCTTCCTCCTTCAGATGTTTTATTCGTCGGAGATCCTTGGCTGGTATTCCCTTTCGCTGAGACTGCTCCAGGCCCCCATGTGGCTGGTCGGAACATCCATCGCACAGGTGTTTTACAAAGATGCCTCCGAAAAATTCCAGAAGAATGAAAACCTTTACGGGCTGGTTCTGAAGACGCTGAAGATTTCCACGATGGTGGCGTTACCGGTACTCCTCGTAATGATCACCATCGGCCCCTGGGTGATCAGCCTGATCTTTGGGAAAGCATGGTTTGAATCGGGACAGATTGCACGGATCCTCGCCCCGTGGTTCTTTTTTGATTTCATCCGGTATACTATCTCCCAGACCCCGCTCATCATCAGGAAGACAAGGCAGATGTTCTGGCTCTCACTGACCGGCGCCGCATGCATGCTCATCACGATAACCGGAGGTGCACTCTTTTTTCACACTATCATGACGGTGTTTCTTCTCCTTTCAGCACTCATGAGTTGCTATTCCATCGGCGTGATCTGGTGGATTTTGGTGAAAGTGAAATTAAGCCGGTGACCCATCAACAATTTTTCTATCTTTGCACTCCCCAAAACGGCGTGGTAGCTCAGTTGGTTAGAGCGTCGGATTCATAACCCGGAGGTCACGAGTTCAACTCTCGTCCACGCTACGAGAACAAGTGCAAAGTGCAAGGTGCAAAGTGTAAAACAATCTGCACTTTGCACTCCTGCCCGCACAAGCACCAGTACAATCGCAGAAAACAACATTTATGTCCGCTCCGGTTTCTTATTATAACTTGTTATAATTTTATTTTAACTTGTTATATTGAGGATTATAACTTGTTATAATTACATTCAAAAAGAATGAATGGATTACCGGGAATGTATTGCATTAACCATGCATCAGTTTAGACTTCATCTCATTGAATTCATCCTGTGTAATCGCCCCGCTGTCAAGAAGAGTCTTCAGCTTTATCAGTTCGTCAGCAACACTGCCCTGCCCTTTACTTTGAGTGTTTCCTGCTGATGAAATTGCCCTGGCAATAATATCACTCTGGCTTTTCGCGCTATTCGCCAAAATCTGTTCAGAACAGATTTGCTTTATCTCCCTGACTTCACTTTTTGTAAATCCATGCGCAACAACTTTTTCACCCCCTACGATGAACGTTATCGTCGAATACCCTATCATCGGCGTATCTACATTTACACCTTCAATTTGCTGGTATACAATATGACGCGATTTCCCGCTGAAAAACCCAGGTATTCTTAAGGTTATTTCGCTGATCCCAATATGAATTTCTGCAGGAAATATTTTATTCCCTTCAGAAAGCCTCGCTGCTTTATAGATTTTTTCTTCCATGATTTTTATGTTTTAAATCAATATTAATATTTTTTGGTAACGATGCTTTTTAGTTGAAACAAATTTGTTAAGAAAATTTCCCGGCTTATAAGTAATTCATCATATACCCGGGAATACTGTTGACTTTGTTTCTTTGTTTGTCAATCCATAAATTTACACTTTTTTATTGTCAACATATTTTTGAATGACACATATACAATTTGTGATCACACACATTATATTCTGCACTTTTTGTTTATATTTAACCCAAATTTCACAACGATGAAAAAGATATACTTTCTGATCAGTTTGATCCTAATCCTGGTGACTTTCTCTCCTGTAAGTGGTCAGAAAGTCATAACCCTCCAGCCCGGGCCGGATGTGGCAATGGATACCTATATCTGCAGCGTCCTCCCATACCATGTTGGTTACGCAGACGGTTTCCTCGTCACGGCATGGACCCTCGACGGTGTTCCTTACGTCGGCATGAATGTGCTGAAGTTTGATCTTTCAAAGATTCCCCAGGGGGCGAAGATCAATGATGCACGGCTCAGCCTCTATTATGATCCCGATGGGTCATGGTCAGGCCACTACGGACCCAATGCCTCGTTTATTAAAAGAGTTACCTCAGCCTGGAACCGGAATACGGTTTGCTGGAACAACATGCCCTCATCCACCGAAACCGGCAAGATCGACATCCCGGAGATCACCAATCCATACCAGGATCTTACAGACATTGACGTCACGCACTTTGTGGAAGGCTGGGTTGCCGATCCATCCTCTAATTTCGGAGTAATCATGGGACTCTATGAACAGAACCCCTATGCCTGCCTCATCCTCTCCTCAAGCATCCAGAAAGACTCAACGAAATGGCCCAAGCTGGTGATTACCTATGACGGCTGCACGCTTCCGGCTGCAGGTTTCACTGCAGTAACGAAAGGCCTCAGGTCGGTCTTTACAGACGCATCGGTCAATGCACAAAGCTGGCAATGGGATTTCGGCGACGGATCATCATCGACCTTTCAAAATCCCGTTCACACATTTGCAGTGCAGGGGAAATACAAGGTCTGCCTTACTGCCTTGGATAGCTGTGGCAGCAACACGTTTTGTGACACGGTGACAACAATCTGTTTGCCTCCGATAACAACCTGGTACTACAGCTCACACGGTTCTTATGTGGAATTTTATGATACCACTGCCGGAGCAACCAGCTGGTTCTGGAACTTTGGGGATGATTCTACAGACACGCTACAAAATCCATTTCACCAGTATCAAGATGAAGGCATTTATCAGGTATGTTTAACGGTTCATGATTCCTGCGGAACGGATACGCACTGCGACACCGTTGTGGCCTATAGCAAACTCGCCAAAATGTTCACCGTACAATCCCAGGGACAACTGGTAATCTTTACCGACCCTACCGAAAATGCAGTCAGCCGACTCTGGAGCTTTGGTGATGGCACTTCTTCAGAGTTTCAGAATCCCTCCCATACATACAACAGCCCCGGGCAATTCAATGTCTGCCTGAACGTAAAAACCAATACGGATACGCAATACGGTTGCGAATCACTCATCGTTCTCCCCAACGCACCGAACTCAATAAATAACAGCATCACTTTTTATCCAAACCCGGCCGGCGATTACCTTATACTTCACAGGTTAAACCTGGCAGCTGATAATGCGGATGTTTCCATTACAGATCTGCAGGGTGTGCGGGTATTTTCAGAAACTATTTCTTTCCAGCCTGGAGAGACAGAATACAGCATCGATCTTCATTCCCTGAGTTCAGGATTGTATTTTATCATGATTATCTCAGGCAGCAACAATAAAATTGCGAAATTTGTGAAGGAATAAGAGAAAGTATATTTGAGTTATCTTTGTTTTAATAGTTTGACAGCTTATGTTGACAAAAGAGAATGTGTTGAAAACCGTTTCCAAACTCCCGGCAAATTTCAGCCTTGACGACCTGGTCGATAAATTGATATTTATTGATAAAGTCCAGCAAGGTCTCGAAGAATCAATGGCAGATAAAATTTTTTCAAAGGAAGAAGCTAATAAAAGGCTTTCAAAATGGTTGAAGTAGTCTGGACAGATTTTGCCATCCAGGATCTTTCTAATATTGGTGAGTTTATTGCCAGGGATTCTGAACGCTATGCAAAAGATGTAATCCAAACTCTGTTTGATACAACACTTTTATTGGAATCCCACCCAAAAGCAGGAAGAGTTGTTCCTGAGTTTCATAATAAAAATATCCGGGAGTTGGTAAGAATAAGATACAGGATAGTCTATCGTGTTGTGGATGATTATAGAATAGACATTCTTACAATCCATCATTCTGCCCGACAAATGTCAAGATTAACACTTGAGAAAAGAAGAAAGCAGTAACGATATCATCCATTTCGACATCATTGACTTTGCCTTCTGTTTTCTGATCAACAGGCAGGAATCATTACCCAAAACAACAAACTAGTATGATAGCATACAGATTAGCAAACAAAGACGATTACCAAAGTATCAATGCTTTTCATAACCGCATTTATAAGAAGAACAGAACAGCAGAACAGTTTGCCTGGGAATTTGTTGATGGTCCGTTTGGGCCGTCCATCTATGTTATTGCTGAAGATAACAAGAAAATTGTCGGTACCAATTGCGTGATCCCCATTGATCTCATCTGCGCTGATAAAAAGATTATCCGGACCGGAAAAAGTGAAGACACGCTTGTCGATCCTGATTATCGCGGGCAGAATATATTTTTCAATATCTATGAGTTTTTGTTTGAAAAATGCCGGGAAGCCAATATCAAGGTGATCTGGGGATTTACCGCTGCAAAAAAACCATTTCTGAAACTTGGTTTTGAAATTCCTTTTGACCATGAACAATGTTTAGCCGTGAATCACATCCTAAAAAGCTATCGGTATTTATCATCATTGAATGCCAAAAACAAAACAATTGATAAAATAAAAATTCTGGGTCTGTGTATCCTCTCAAAGCTGAACATTATTGGTAAGTCTGGCATAGGAAAATTAAATTACCGGGTGGAAGAAAACCCGATTATTACAGGTGTCAATGATCTGATTTTTGAAAACCAATCCAAATCCGGTTCACTCTTTGCCATTCATCAAACCCCGGACTTTCAGAACTGGAGACTTTACAAAAACCCCAATTACCATAAGCTTCACACATTTGGTTTTTACACCAACGAGAATCGGCTAATGGCCCTTATTGTATTCAGTTCCCACAGTAATAAAACAGCCTATATATGCCAGGGTACATTTCACCCATCACTTGATAATACTGAGAAAATACGGCTATTGAAGTGTGCCACCAACAGGGTGTTTGATTCCGGCATCGCCCTGATACGAAACTGGCTTTTCGATATCAATGCATTGAATCATGACGAAATACAGGTTTACAAGGCCGCAGGCTACACCCATCTTAAACGCGGAATTGGATTTGTATGGAAAAAGATGGACACCATTGACATTGAACCGGCCGATTTTTATCTTTCAAGAATTTCAACACAGGGAGTCTATTAATGGAAAAACAATTTCAATATGTGATCGAGCTATTCAACCGGATCTATGACCTGAAACCGGGCGATTATGATTTAAGCTATGGTAACGACGGAAAATCGGCGATCCGGATAAGCCCGGGAATGACCGGTTTCTTTGAAAAGAGAGAAGCCTATGATATCCGGAATGTCATCTGGAAAGAGTGGAACGGCATTCAGATTCCATTTCTTTTCAACAAGGATCAGGAGACGGAGATCATCTCATTCATGGAAGACAAGGCGATCATCAATTTCGACATCATCGCATCAGCCTTCTTCTTCCTGAGCAACTGGCAGGAAGTCGCCTACAAAAGCAGCGGCGATCTGTGCAGGTTTCCCTATGAAGAGAGCATTCAGTATAAACTGAAAATTATAGATATCCCGATAGTGAATTACTATTTCGATATCCTGAAGATGGCAATCGAAAAGGTTTACGGCACCAGTCTCAGCGTATCTCTCTGGAAGGAAAAATCCTTTGCAACCTTCATTTCCCATGACATCGACACCTGCCAGACCGCCTGGTTACAGGGAAGTTTCAGGGCACTGGTGAAGGGTGACATCTCATCCATCCTGAAGCTGCTCTGGTTAAAGGCTGTTAAAAAAGATGCATGGTTTAATTTTGATGAGATCCTGGCAAGTGAAAAGAAGGTTGGAATTCGCTCCTCTTTCTTCTTCCTCGCCCGCAAAGGGAAGCATGGAAAGTTCAGGAACGGGGACTATGACATCCGAAAGAAGAAGTTCGGCAAAGTGTTTGAATTAATCAGGAAGAATGGTTCCGAGACCGGCATTCACGGCAGCCTAAGCACATGCAATAACCCGGAGAGATATGCAGAAGACATCCGGAGAATTGGAACAGAAATCAAAGGTAACCGCTTCCATTTCCTGGAATTTGATGCGGTTGCCACACCGGAAATACTGGAAAAATGCGGGATTGAATTTGATTCCACGATGTGTTTTGCAGAACATTACGGCTTCCGCAACGGGATCTGCCATCCGTTTTACCTTTGGGATATCAGGAATGTACGGCAATCCAACGTCCTGGAGATCCCATTGGTGCTGATGGACGGAACACTTCAGAACACAAAATACATGAACATCGGGAAAGAGGAGATCGAACCGAGGATCACTGACCTGGTCAACGAGATCAGAAAGTTCAATGGGCTCTTTACGGTTATCTGGCATAATACCCATTATTCAGAATACAAATACAAAGGCTGGGAAAAAATAATAGGGATGATCATCCGTATCTGTAAGGAGAACGATGCACTCTTCCTGAACGGATCGGAAATTGCTGCCAGGTATGGGAATAATCTTTAAGATCGCGGAAAAGCTCTCCGACCCTGCAATCAATGATTTCTACAACGCATTTCACAAGGCAGGCAGGACAGATGAGGAGTTCAGGTGGGAGTTCAGCACGGCTCCGGCAGGTAAGGCAATCTATGTTCAGGCCATTGAAGACGACGGGAAGATCGCCGGTGCCATGGCCGCCATACCACTGATGATGTCGGGGCCGGGGGGAGAGAAATTCCTGACCGGAAAGCCCGAGGATACCATGGTGGAAATCTTTGCATGTCTGCGAAACCGCAAGACAGATATTCTGGCGGAGTTGTACACACGGCTTGAGGATGCCTGCAAGTCGGCAGGAATGGAAATCTTCTGGGGGTTCACCTACGAAGCGAAGCCTTTTGAGCGGCTCGGGTTTGAAACCGGGTTCCACGCTCTGCAGGGATTGTCGGTGATCAGTCCGTTGCCTACATACCGGAATATTTCCCGGCTCAACAGCAACAACAAAGCAAAGGATAAAATCATGATCGCATTGCTGGTTGCCGGTTCGTATATCCTCGGCATGAGAAGGTCTCTCAGGGGAAGCAGACTTCCCGGAAGGATTGAGTATGATGATCTTAGCGGCCATGAAGAACTGTTAAAGAGCCACATGGAGGCTAGCGATAGGATGTACTGTCTCGTGCAGGATGCTGAATATCTTGAATGGCGGATAAAGAACAATCCCAATAAAATTACCTATAAAACGATTTCCCTCGTCAACAGCGGGAACCGGAAAGAAATCGAGATCATTGTAAGCATAAACAGGGATGCTGCATTCATTGAGCAGATGATATTCCGGAAGAATGTAAAAAAAGAAGTAGTTTTGAAGATGATTAAGCTGGTTGTATCGATGCTGAAAAAAGAACAGGTCTCCGTTGTTCGTTTCATGGGATTCAATACAAATCCTGTCAACAGGCGCGAACTTGCGTTGCTGAAAAGCTCCGGTTTCGTCATCAGCAACCGGGGGATCCCGTTTGTCTTTAAGAAAATCGGGAACCGAAAGTTGGATATCAGGCCGGAGAATATTTTCCTGTCGAGGTTGTTTACCCAAGGGAATAGTTAAAGGTGCATCCCGGTTAATAGGAATTTTGCAAACATTTTTTACCACATTAGGCAAAGTAGGACACAATAGAAAAAAACAGAAAGCAATGAATAAACAACAGGTTCAGAATTTAGTCATTGAATGTGTCAATGAGCTTGGGCTGGAAGACAATAAGCCTGAATTATCTAAAGCCCGCAGTTCGACTTCCCTGTACGGGCCGAACGGAACACTCGACAGCCTTGGCCTGGTGCGGCTGATCACGAACATCGAGGAAAAAATTTCAGAATTGCTTCATAAGGATATCGTGATTGCAAGTGAAAAGGCAATGAGCCAGAAAAATTCCCCCTTCCTGAATGTGGATAGCTTGTCAACTTTTATTCTTGAACTCCTGAATGCCGGTCATCATGTCTAAAGTCATTGTTATCACCGGGACCCGGAAAGGACTGGGAAAGGAATTATGCGAATACTACCTCGAAAGGGGGCATACCATTATCGGGTGCAGCCGGGGCGCTTCTGAAATTGCGCATTCCAATTACACGCATTATGAGCTTGATGTGGCCGATGAAAAGATGGTTGTCAAGCTGGTAAAGGAAGTGTCAAGGAATTTCAAACACATCGATGTTCTTATCAACAATGCCGGCATTGCATCCATGAATCATATGCTGCTTACGCCTTTCCGGACTGTTCAGGATATTTTCAGCACCAACTATTTCGGGACATTCCTCTTTTGCAGGGAAGTCGCAAAAGTGATGAGCCGCAAGAAATACGGCAGGATTGTTAATTTTACTACCGTCGCCACACCTTTGCGGCTGGAAGGAGAAATCGTTTATGCCAACAGCAAGGCTGCCATCGAGAACTTTACCGAGATTGCATCCCGCGAACTGGCTGAGTTCAACATCACGGTCAACGCGGTAGGCCCTACTCCCATTCCGACTGACCTGATCAAAAATGTATCGAAAGACAAGATGGAAGCGCTGATCAGCCGGCAG
>TBL_comb47_HYPODRAFT_10001647_pt1 | contig 28800 bp, 17 predicted proteins | sample TroBogypolimnion_40_FD_10682 | JGI IMG/M metagenome (IMG submission 10682) | reverse complement strand
ATGAAAGGGGGCTTAGTTTTAAGTCCCCTTTTTTTATGCTTATTAATTTAATAATCGTTAATACTGATTTTATTTAAACTTACGTTCTATTACATTAAATTTATTTTCTTACTTTTGTAAATAATAAAGCTCAACAAATAAATAAAATGAAAACATTTGCAACCTTCATAGTTTTAATGCTTCTTATCCTGAATATAAACGCTCAGGACACTACAGGCTATACAAAATTTTATTATGAAAATGGTATTGTATCGAGCGAAGGTATTATGAAGGATGGCAAACCGGATGGTTATTGGAAAACATATAACCTTAAAGGGAAGTTATCTTCCGAAGGAAACAGAAAGAATTTTGAATTAGATAGTGTCTGGAAGTTTTATAATGAGGCCGGTAAAGTTACGGTTGAAACTATTTATAAAAAAGGTAAGAAGAATGGTGTTCGCAAAAGCTATTACGAAAAGGAAACTGTTGAAGAAAATTATGTTGAGGATGTTAAGAGTGGTTTGACTAAATATTATTATCCTGATGGCAAATTGATGCGCACTGTTAACTATGAGAATGATTTGGAGCAGGGTATTAGTAAGGAATATGCTGAGGATGGAACTATTATCTCGTTGATTGAATACAAAAGAGGGATGGTTGTTAGCCGCGAATATATTAATCGTAAAGATAAGAATGGATTGAAACAAGGGCCTTGGAAGTTTTATTATGACAATGGTATTTTAAAACTAGAGGGTGCTTATGTTAATGATAAGCGTCATGGTTTCTTTAAGGAATATTCCCGCGAAGGAAATCTTTTATCCATAGAGAAATATATAAATGATGAACTGCAAAGAGATGTGCCGGAACTAAGGAGTTTGGATGTGAAAACGGATTATTATCCTGATGGAAAAGTTAAGATTGTTGCCAGTTTTAACAGAGGTGTTCCCGAAGGTTTGCGCAGAGAATATAATAAGGATGGCACTATAGCTCAATGTTATTTATATAAAGAAGGCGAAATTGTAGCTAAAGGAATCGTTAATGAAGATGGCACCAAACAGGGCGATTGGATTGAATTATATGATGATAAGACTAAGAAAGCTGAGGGGAAATATCAGGACGGAAAGAAGGTGGGATTGTGGAAATACTATCATAAAAATGGCAAACTAGAACAGCAGGGAATGTACAATGCTAAAGGGAATTATGATGGCGAATGGAAATGGTTTTACGATACAGGCAAACGATTAGTGGTAGAGAATTTTGCCAATGGTGTTGAAGATGGTGCTTTTGTAGAATATGATGACACAGGGATTGTGATTATGAAAGGTAATTATCAGGAAGGTTTTGAGACAGGTTTCTGGTATTATCAGATAAATAATTGCAAGCAAAGTGGCAATTTTATCGAAGGAAAAAGAGATGGTGTGTGGAAAGAATATTATAGTGATGGGAAGTTGAAATTTGTTGGCAGTTTTATAGATGATACTCCTAATGGCAAACATATTTTTTATTGGGAAGATGAGAAAAAGAAAGCAGAAGGGACTTATGTGATGGGCAAACGCGAGGGTGAATGGCGGCATTATGATACCAACGGGAGTTTGTTTTTAAGAATATATTATAAGGATGGACGGGAAATAAAATACGACAATGTAAACGTGGAACCCAAACCGGAGGATGACCATTAATTAAAGGAATCTCAGTAAATTTAACAAAAAATTAAAAAACCATAGCTTTCATAATTATTAATTCTGTAGTATATTATATTCGTATTTAAGTTGGTACGAACTATATTTAGTATAGGATGAACTGCATTAGTGCCAAAAAGAACTCGCCGAGGCAAAGGGAAATGAAGCCGAGGCAAAAGGAAAAGAGGGCGAGGCAAAGAGAAATGTAGGCGATGTAAAGAGAAATGAAGGCGAAGCAAAGCGAAATAAGGGCGACTTAAAAAGAAATGAAGGCGAAGCAAAAAGAAATGAAGGCGAAGCAAGAAGCAATTAACGCGAAGCAAGAGGCAATTGACTCGAAGCAACGGGAAAATGAGGTGAAGCTCGGGGCGAAAACGGAAGCAGTTTAGTATTAATTGAAAATTGGTGTATTTTTGGGGATGATTTTTAAAAAATTATGAATTGTGAATTATGAATGAAGGCAAAAATTAATATAATCCAATTACGAATTACGGGGGGAAGGCATAATTTTATATAGACATAATATACTGAAAAGACTGTAAAAAGTAGTTAAAACGAAAACAAAATTTTGAGAAATACAGAAAATAAAAGGGAATCCAGAAATAATAATTTGAAAACTATTGATAATAAATAAAAATAAGTGTTGCATATCTCAGAAAAAAGATTAATTTTGCAGAAATAATATTAAAAGACAAATCAAAAAAAATAATATGAGAGACGAAGATGCTATTTACATAGAAATGTTTAGAAGGCTTAGGCTTTTTGGAACTACAAATGCTTCGATATTCGTTACATTTTTAAATATAAGCGGATGTTTTGTTGACTATAATGCATTACTTACAATTTATGAAGCGCAATGCGATGAGCTAGAATTAACGACCATAGGTACTACAGAAGATAAAGGTGCTATGCGCGAGACCTTGGAACTAGACATACTTGGGATTGCACGACCATTGGCAGGATATTTTTTTGAAGCTAAGAATATGGAAGTTTACGAAAAAGTGAAGTGTACACCTTCAATGTTAAGTAAATTGCGTGCTCCGGAATTATTAAGTTTTGCTACAAATTTATTAACTATTTGTACAGACAACCCTCTTGTATTGCCAGCTAATAATATAACACCCGCTAAAGTAACAGCTTTGGCTGATGCAAATACAGCTTATAAAGCCATTGGTCCAGAACCACAAACGAATATTAAAAACAAAACGGGTAAAATAAAAGTTAAAAAAGCTACTCGTCAAAAAATAGTTAGTCTAATAAGAAATAGAATGACTAATGCAATGTATGGTTTAATAGGTATAAATGATGCAATTTTAGCTGATTACTTAAATATTATTAAACTTGTGCATACGGGCATAAGACATATTAAAACGGGTGAAGCTACTGTTGTAAAAACATTTCAACTTTTATCATCAACTACTAACGCTGCTATAAGCGATGGGATGATAAATATACCGGAGTTGGCGATGACCATTAAATGTAGAAAAGATGGTTCGAGTGCTAAAGCAGTTTTCCCAATAAAAACATTTACTATAAGTGCAATGGCTTTTGGGTATGAGGTTTATACTGCACAGATAGTAATTACGGATATTGATTATGAAATAATAACTATAATGATGGTTCCTGTAAGTTAGGGGAATTTGGTGAATTGCTGATTTGGCGATTTGGTGATTTAAGGAATTAATAAAATAATATTATAAGGCTCTATCAATTGATTTTGGTAGGGCTTTTGTTTTTTTTGAAAATAAATAATGAAAAAACATTTAATATTGCAGCGTAAGTAAATTTTATTACTTTTGTACTCATGAATAATAATAATAGTATGACATAAACACTATAAATAATAATATTAAAAAGCGTTAGCTTTTGTTCTAACATCCGAAAACTGAGAAATTTCAAATGCTGCAGAATAATAAGTGAACGCTCACGCTACGGCGTGGGCTTAATTTATTTGTAGCATTGGGTATCTCAGTACCTCGGATATTAAATAGTTATAGTCCCACGCTTTTTTATTGGAATAAAATGAGCAAAATGAAAATCTAATAATACAAGATATATGAAACGTTTAATTGCTTTTGTTTTGAGGTTTTTTATATGTTTAACCGGAAATAAATATTCAAACATAAGATATGTAAGCAGGCTTACGATATCATCTCATAATCCAGTCTTATCTAAAGTTGACTCACAATATCAAATTATTATAACTATCCTTACATTATGCAAAAATAATTTAGGAGCGTAAGTCGCCTAAGTCAATCGGCAACCGACATCTTTAAAGAAAAATAGATATTTATTTAAGAAAGAATCAATTTAGTAATTAATAATTTAATTTGTAATTATATGAAAAAAATAATTTTCATCATAATAATTAATTTATGGTTTATTATGCAGGCAAACTCGCAAATAAACTATACCGTAAGTTTTAATACTTCAGATTTAAGTATTAATATCGTTACAGCATCAGATAGTAATACTTATAGCAGCGTAAATATTACAAAACTATCTGCTTATGGAGATATAGGTAAGCCTTCATTACCTGTAAAATATGTTAATTTATATATCCCTAATGGACAAGATGTAAATAGTATTAATTTTACAACCTCTTCCGCAACTATTTATAATTTAACATCTAAAGTATCACCTATTCAACTCCCTGTTCCTACTTTTAGAGATCCCACAATCCAGAGTTTCACAAAACCCGATTCTATTATTTATAACTCTACTACAGCATGGCCTTTACAGATGGTCAAACTTGTTAATAATGGGTATTTCGATGGCAATAACAGGATAATAACCTTAGAAATTAATCCTTTTCAGTATCATCCTATATCAAATGATCTTGATTTCTTTACAACATTTAATATATCTGTAAATTTAAAACAAAGCACTAATAAACCAATTGATTCGGTAAAAAATCGCAGTACGTATATAGAGGCAATGTATTCCGATATTTTAAAAAATATGGTTGATAATCCGCAAGAAATTATTCCTCATACTACAGATACAACTAATCAAACAAGGCAAGTGTCATGTACTTTGCCCACTTATGAATATGTCATTATAACCGATGCCTCACTTGTAAGCGGCTTTACTGATTTTATAGAATGGAAAAAAAGAAAAGGGATAAATATTGGAATTGTTACCACAAATGATATATACAATTGTAGTGGCTTAAGCACAGGTGATATTATTGGCACTTACCCAATTGTTGACAATGCAGGGAAAGTAAGGCAATATTTGCATGATGCACATTTTTATGGAAATCCATCCACCACATGGGTACTAATTGCAGGCGATTCTAATACACATGTACCAATCAGAATTGCTACTATTGAAAATAGTTCTGAAGATACTACTTCTTACATAAATATTCTTGATAATAATATACCGACTGATTGGTATTTTACAGATTTAACAGGTGATTGGAATAAAGATAATGATTTATATTATGGTGAACCAAAAGATGATAGCACGAATAGATTGTTTGATATATTTGTTGGCAGACTAATATGTTCAGATACTACAGACATAAGAAATTGGTCAAATCATGTTTTAAAGTATGAACAAAATCCCGGTAATGGAGATTACAGTTATTTGATGAAATCATTTTCAATACAAGCAGATCAGATGCAGCAAGGCTGCGGAGGTGATTTTGGGATTCCACCAGATCAAGCAGATAGTGTCGCTAAATATATGCCGTTTAATGCTACAGTATGGGGTGAAACTCCTGCACCTGATGCAATATTTAATACAAATGGTTATGCATTACCCGGTGGTACTATAATGGGACATCACAAGGGAGCTGAAATTATAACTGAATTAAATACACATCATTATGCCTATATAAGCTGGTTTTGCCATGGCTGTACTAATTGGAAAGGAAGTGCCAGCAGTGGTATTGATGTAATGACAAGCGGTCTAGATTCTATTCTGCCTTGTTGGTCGCTCTATGCTGAAGATTCTAAACAAGATCCGGATGGTCAACCTGAAATAGGGAATGGACTTGATAACCTATTAAATGATAATTATCCTTCAATATTGTATGCTGTAAGCTGCGATATTACACCTTTTGATAAGACAAGTAAAACCGGTAATAGTGGAGGAATGAATTGTGGTGAAGCTTTTACAAAGCTCCCACATACTGGTGGTGTAGCATTCTTAGGTAATACAAGATGGGGCTATACAAATGATTCTTATTTAATGTATCAAAATTTTGCACAATTAATTTCAAACCTTAATGATACTATCTCACATTTAGGGGTTGCAGAAAATCGTTCTAGATCTAATAATCAAGTTAAATATTTAAGATATTCACATAATTTAATCGGTTGCCCAGAAACAGAATTATGGACAGCACCGCCACAAAATTTAAATGTAACTACTACTCCTTCTGGTTTTATATTTGGATGTGAAAATACAGATACAGTAACTGTTACTGTAAGTAATTTTCCTCTAGGGAAGCCTGTTACGATTTGCTTATATAAAAATAACGAAGTATTCATGTCACAAACAGTTACTAGCGATATAATGACTTATATAGCATCATGTACTTTCACAAATGTACATCCAACTTCTACTGGTTCACTGTATGTTACAGTTACTGCACATAATTACATTCCTTATCAGGGTGCTATTCCAATTGGAGATCAGCCAACTACTACTTATACTGTACAAGGTCAGGGGACTGACAGTACAGAAACATGGACTGAAAACGATCATACTATCGTGAATACTAATGTTGATATACCAAGTGGACAAACCTTAAATATTTCAGGAGGTATTCATCAATTAACAGCTAAAGCTACAATAAGAGTCCATCCAGGAGGAAAATTGATTGTTGATGGTGCTACTTTAACAAATTTGTGTGATAATAAAATCTGGAAAGGGATAGAAGTATGGGGCACAAGTGGTAAAGGACAGAACTCAATCTTAAATTCACCATATCAAGGTATGGTTCAATTGATAAATGGAGCTGAAATCGATAATGCAGATATTGCAATAACTTTATGGCATACTAATGACTATTCTACTACAGGTGGTATTGTAATTGCTAATAATGCTAACTTCTTTAACAACCGAATCTCTGTTGAATTTATGACGTATCAAAACATTATACCCGGACCTACTGATACCACAAAAATAGGTAATCTTAGTCAGTTTGTTAATTGTACTTTTCAGATAGATGATGATTACATTTCAAACAGTAGTTTTTTCTGTCATGCACATTTGTTGGGCGTTAACGGTGTTTTTTTTCAGGGCTGTAACTTTTTAAACTATCAAAGCAACAGACAATACGGTGTTGGTAGTAATAACGGAATCTTTTCAATGGATGCAGGATATACTGTTAACGGTTATTGCGATCATAATGTATTGTACGGGGAAAGCTGCCCCTCCGAACGTTTAACCAAATGCTATTTCAGTGGGTTTAATCATGCTATTCGTGCTACTACTTCGGCTTCAACAAATGTAGTAGTAGTTGATGAATCTGTTTTTGATCAAAATGTAATCGGTGTCGAATTTGATGGAGTAAAAAATTCGTGGGTAAACAGATCGATATTTTTTATTGGTGACAGTAATATTGCTAGTCTACCTAATACTTATCCCACAGGAATTTTTACGTATCAATCAACAGGTTATCGGATTGAAGAAGATACTTTACAATTATCTTCCACTCCAGTTTCAATTAATTATGGTATAAGAATTAATAATAGCCTTGATGCGAATAATCAGGTTTACAAAAATGCCACTAACAATCTTACGATAGGCGAACTAGCAGAAGGTGTAAATAAAAATTCTACTTACAACTTTAAAGGTCTGCAAATATTATGTAATACACATGTAGCAGATTCAAATGCTATTAACATAGCATCTATAACAGGTTTAAGCAATGAAGGTATTCGTTACTATCAGGGGGATTCTAGTACTTTAACTTCGGCAGGAAATCTCTTTACGCAGAATGACAGTGATATTGTAAATGGAACACTTTCGCCAATAATGTATTATTATACAGATGGGCTAGCACAACCCCAGTATTTTACTCCTTTTTTGGTAGACACGATACATGTAACTAATGAAAATAAATGTCCTTCGAATTTCAACAATGGATATAGTTTTCCTTTATCTATTCAGTCAGCACAGACATTTGCCAATAATTACGGAGTATTGGAATCAACGTATCTTAATTTATTGTACAATTATAGCAGCATGATTGATGGAGGTGACGAAAACATGATGTTAAATAAAATAGAATCTACATGGACAAATGATGCATGGAAAATGAGAGCGGAATTATTGGCAAAATCACCTTATTTATCACAGGATGTGTTAGCAAAAGTTGCTCAAAGTGATATATTACCTCAAGCCATGTTGTTGGAGATCAGTCTTGCTAATCCAGATGCAACAAGAGACGAAAAATTTATTGATTTTATTGGTAATAAAATTCCCAATCCATTGCCACAATATATGCTTGACTTAATAGTTGAGAATTGGCATGCTAAAACAGCCCGCACCTTACTCGAAGCCAATTTGGCTGATGTAAGTTCGCAAATGTCGGTAATCACAAATATATTGGTTACTAATTGTATGCTTGACACTATTCAACAAAAGGATGTTGCAATTGGATGGATGTTGAGACGTGGAGATTTATCTGATTATTATTCAGCTGCTGAATACTGCATAGAAAGTAATGATTATACATCTGCCAATAATTATAGAAGACAAATTCCTGAACTTTTTAAATTGACAGATGAGCAACATGCAGAATATATAAATTTTAAAGAATATTTAGAATTTAGAAACAGTATAGCATCGGATGGCAGAAATATTATGCAACTAACGGAGTTAGAAATTGAAACTCTTCAACAAATTGCCGATAATAATACAGGCAGATCGTCTGTTTTAGCACAAAATATTCTATGTTTCTGCTATAAACGATGTATTGATTATTTACCTGCTGAAAATGAAGGCAAGCATTTAAGTTTCTCGAAACCAAAAATACCCGCTAACCAAATAATACAATCGGCTTATAATAAAATAACAGCTACACCAAACCCTGCAAGTGTTTACGTTGCATTTAGCTGGACATTACCATTGCTAAAAGGCAATGCCGAATTGTGTATTACAGATATTAACGGCAAAACCATTGCACAACAGACTATTACTGCAAAAAGAGGACAATGGATATGGGATACACGTGCTATTAAAAACAGCATTTATTTGTACGATATAAAATCAGATAACCAATGCTTAGGCAATGGCAAAATTGTAATTAATAAGTAAATAAAATAAAAAGTAGCATGAATTATGTTTCATGCTACTTTTTTTGTATTTTTGTAAAAATTTAAATACTATGAAACAAATATCTTTTTACTTGAAGTATATTTTTTTATTTGTCTTTTTACTATTCATTAAATTTAATATACAGGCACAGGCATTTACTCTGGATACTACTTTTAATATCAATTATGATTTTTATGCTCTTTGGGGTGATCTTGATCCAAAAGTATATGGATTAAATTATGAACCGGATGGAAAATTAATGATTTATGGATATTTTTGGGATGGTGGAGCTATTGCAGATGTACTTAGATTATACGAAGATGGTAGTCTTGATAATAGTTGGCAGTTTATAGTGGGGGGGCAGGGGATATTGTTTCTTGAGCGATTAAACAATGTGTATATAATGGGAAATGGTATAAGTGGAGGTTATTTTGACAAATTAAATTATACCGGACAATTAACAGATTTAGCATGGGGACATAATTTATTGTCAGAAAATACCTGTGGTGAGTATTATATTCCTTATTTTTTCTCGGATGGTAGTATGTTGGTGGGTAGTGATGGAGTATGTAATTTAGTACAACATTTAACAAAATTCCTGCCCGATGGTACTGTAGATACTAATTTTAGGCATACAACTAATAATACTGTTTGGGGTATCACGAAATATTCTTCTGATAAATTATTATTATATGGTGGAGGGCAGAATAGTTTTACAAAATATGATACAACAACAGCAAATGTAATGTGTAGGATAGATACTTTGGGTAATCTGGATACTACTTTTAAATCAATTTTTATAAGTGGCTACAGTAATCTAAAACCTCTATATATACAAAATGATGGTAAAATTATTATTGGTATTGTCTTTAGTATTATTAATTGTCCTTCAACTTTATATTTAATTAGATTAAATGCCAATGGTTCGTTAGACAGTACTTTTAATAATTTTAATAATGTAGGCAACAATTCTGGGGGTGTCACAACTGCATGTCCAACTACAGATGGTGGTTATTTAATAGGAGGTGAATTTACTCAATACCAAGGTTATTTAAGAAACAATATTGTAAAAACAGATGTCAATGGTTTTATAGATACTACTTATTTTAACGGAGAAGGCATTGATAGCGTCGGATATAGTGGACTTTACTCTTTTGTCTATTGCATAAAAAAAGGAACAAATGATACTTATTATGTTATGGGGGATTTTACACATTATAATGGCGTACATGTAAATCCTATAATACGCTTAAAAGGCATATCAGCAGGAATTAATGAGATAAAACAAGAGAAGGGGATAGTAAGGGTTTATCCAAATCCCACCAAAGACAATCTTACTATAGAAACAAACTCTAATACAGAACAAAGATTAGAGATAGTAAACCTTATCGGACAAACCGTTTATACTAAAAATATAAATAAAAAAGCAACAATAAATACTTCCGCTTTCGCGAAAGGTGTTTATATTATAAAGCTAAGTTCTGATAAAGAAACCGTGGTAAGGAAGTTTGTGAAAGAATAAGAATCAATTACGAATTACGAATTACGAATTACGGAAATGGCCAAAACAAAGAGCGGCTGCCTAATCAAAGACAACCACTCTTTTATATTACAATTTGAATTACAACAAAACGTAATTCGTAATTCGTAATTCGTAATTATTTACAACTTTAAGTACTTTAAGTATTTTAGGCACTTCAAGTACTTTCTTTACTCAATATCCCATGTATCACCACTGTTAAGCAGGTCGTCCATGTTTTTGATCTTAGAATTTTCCTTAGCATATCTAATTTGTTCTTCCACTAAATCGTCGTAAGTAGGATACATTGCCGAACGAATAACTCCGAATGCCATAGGCAAATGAGGTGGAGACATCTTAGCTAACATTAAATGAACGCCAGGATCCATTTCATATTGATCATGAACCATGATATCATCCTCTGTAATCCCATCCTTACCAATCTCAACTACTTCCAATCTTGTTCCATTAAGGCGGATACCTTTAGTTTTGCCTGCACCAAATAACATTGGTTCGCCATTCTTAAGATGTATTTGATGATCGTCGCGAAGATCTTTAGAAGTAATCTGAGCATGTGTTTTGTCAGCAAAGATAATGCAGTTCTGTAATATCTCTATAACCGAAGTACCATCATGACGGGCAGCTTCGAACATTACTTCTGTCATCATCCTTACATTGGTATCAACAGCCCTTGCAAAGAAGGTTCCCTGAGCACCAAGAATCAATTCACCGGGATTAAAAGGATGTTCGATAGTTCCTTGCGGAGATGTTTTAGTAACACTTCCCATAGGAGTAGTAGGTGAATACTGTCCTTTTGTAAGACCATAAATCTGGTTGTTGAACAATATAATATTGATGTCGATATTTCTTCTGATGATATGAATAAAATGGTTTCCACCGATAGCCATTGAGTCGCCATCACCTGTTGCCATCCACACACTTAAATGTGGATTAGATATCTTAACACCCGACGAAATAGCAGCAGCTCTTCCATGAATACTATGAAATCCATAAGTATTTACATAATATGGGAATCTTGATGAACATCCGATACCCGAAACCATGCAGAAGTTCTCTTTACGGTAACCAATCTTAGGAAAAACATTGGCAACCGAAGATAATATTGCATGCGCACCACAACCAGGGCACCATTTCACCATTTGATCGCTAACAAAATCTTCTTTTGTCAACTCAACTTTTGATCTTTCTACTGTATAGTTTTCCATTGATTATTTCTCCTCTAAAATTTCGTTTAACTTAACTTTTAACTCACTTACAACAAAAGGTAAACCCTGTACTTTGTTGAATTGTTTGTATTGATGTTCAGGATTTGTCATACGTAAGTAATTTACAAACTGTCCTGAATTTAATTCACAAACTAATATATTTTTATACCCTTTTAATACCTCAGCAGTATTCTTAGGCAAAGGCATTATATAACTAAAATGAGCATGACTAACTTTCTTTCCTTCTTTTTGTAAAGCTTCAACTGCTGATAATACAGCACCTTCGGTTCCACCCCAGCTTATTACTAAAAGATCACCTTCTGCTTCGCCGGTAATAGTTTGTTCAGGGATAAAGTCAGCAACTTTTTGTACTTTCTTTTCTCTAAAATCAACCATTAATTGGTGATTCAAAGGATCAGTAGATACAGTTCCAATAATATTTTCTTTTTCTAATCCACCAATCCTATGACGCAAACCATCAGTTCCCGGAAGAGCCCATTTCCTAACAAATGTTTCAGGATCTCTTAAATATGGTTTATAATTAGGATCATTAGCTTCAGCTAATGGTGGCGTAATCTTTGGCATATCTTTCATCTTAGGAATTCTGAAGAGTTGTGAACCATTACCAAGATATCCATCAGTTAAAAGAATTACAGGAGTCATATGTTCTAAAGCAATTTTAGCTGCTTCGAAAGCAAAGTAAAAACAATTAGCAGACGAAGAAGCAGCAATTACTACTACAGGAGCTTCACCATTACGACCAAATAATGCCTGATATAAATCTGATTGTTCTGATTTGGTAGGTAAACCTGTAGAAGGTCCGCCTCTTTGAACATTAACAATAACTAAAGGCAACTCTGTCATTACTGCAAGACCTATAGCTTCGCTTTTTAATGATAAGCCGGGGCCTGAAGTAGAAGTACAAGCTAATGAACCTGTAAAACTAGCTCCAATTGCAGAACAAATACCTGCAATTTCGTCTTCAGCCTGAAATACTTTTGCACCTAAAGATTTATGTTTAGATAACTCCATTAATATTTCGGTAGCTGGAGTGATAGGATAAGAACCTAAGAACAAAGGTCTGCCTGATCTTTCAGCAGCAGCTAATAAACCCCATGCAGTAGCTACGTTACCTGTAATGTTACGATACTTACCTTTTTCCATCTTAGCTCTTGGAATTTCAAAAGTAGAAGCTAAAGCCTCAACATGATCAGCATAACTATAACCGGCTTTAATAACAGTTTTATTAATTTCAGCTACACCGGGTTTCTTTTTGAATTTTGCATCAAGAAGTTTAAAGGTAGTATCAAAATCTCTGTTAAAGATATAGTAAATTACACCTAAAGCAAACATATTTCTACTCTTCTCTGCAACTTTATTATCAGTTGTCAACTCTACTAAACTTTCTTTAGTCATTGATGAAATTGGAGCTTTGATAAGATTAAACTTTTCAAGACTACCATCATCTAATGGGTTCGTTTTATAACCAGCCTTTTCAATTGCTTTGTCGTCAAAAGAATCAGCATCAACAATAAGCGTTGCACCTATCTTTGCCCATTTAAGATTCGACTTTAAGGAAGCAGGATTCATTGCTACAAGTACATCGCATTGATCACCTGTAGTGTGAACTTTGCTTGAACCTATATGAACCTGAAAGCCTGAAACACCTGCAATAGTATTATGAGGAGCTCTAATCTCAGCCGGATAATCCGGAAAAGTTGCCAAATCATTCCCTGCTAAAGCAGCACTATCTGAAAATAATGTACCTGAAAGTTGCATACCGTCGCCGGAATCTCCAACAAACTTTACAACAACATCTTCTCGTTCAATTATTTTCTTCTTCTTTTTATCAGCCATTGTATTGATTTTTTATTGATAATTACGGTGCAAAGTTACATTTTTATCATATAACAAAGCTAATTATTTGCTTTTTTTTATTTTATTTTCAAAACATTTTCTTTTTAATTCATTTTGTGCTATAATTTTAGTAACTTTGCAAAATATTTCTAAGTCAAATAAATTCAAAATGAGCACAAGCAGAGTATTGTTTATAACACAAGAAATAACACCCTATTTAAAGGACTCACCAATGTCAATCATAGGACGTTTTCTTCCACAGGGTATACAGGAAAAGGGACGAGAGATCAGAACTTTTATGCCTCGCTTTGGTAATATAAACGAAAGAAGATGTCAATTACATGAAGTAATTAGACTGTCAGGGATGAACATGATTATTAGCGATAGTGATCACCCACTTATCATTAAAGTTGCATCTATACAAACAGCAAGGATGCAGATTTATTTTATCGATAACGAAGATTACTTCCAAAGAAAAGGTGAATTTGCTGATAAGAACAATGTGTTTTATGAAGATAATGATGAAAGAGCTATCTTTTATGCCAGAGGTGTTGTAGAAACTGTTAAAAAACTCAGTTGGTCACCGGATGTGATACATTGTCATGGATGGTTTACGAGTTTAATACCTTTATATATTAAAAAAGCATTTAAAGACAATCCATTGTTTTCTGATACTAAAGTTATCTTTTCACTTTATGATGATGATTTTACGGAAACTTTAAATAAAGACTTCTCTACTAAGCTTAAATTACCTGGCATTACTGCAAAAGATGTTAAGCAATATAAAACCCCAAACTTCGTTAACTTAATGAAAACTGCAATAGATTTCTCAGATGGCATTATTATCGGAAGTGATAATGTAAATAAAGATGTCTTAAGTTATCTTAGAATTGTTGACAAACCGGTTTTAGGAGTTCAAGCAAAAGACAAGTATATTGATGCCTATTCAGATTTCTATGACGAAGTACTAATGAACGAAACTATTCTTTCTTAGTTGTTTTTTTAGATTATTAATAATAAACATTGGCAATTGAAAACAGACTGTAATTCCTTTCAGAAAACTATTATTTTTCTACTATTAGTTATTTCTTTTATTGCTTGCTCAAAAGAACCCGATTCCATAGGACTGGATCTTCAGCCTACTGGCAATAAATTAAATGTTATTTATACTGACACATGTACTGTTTGGGCATATACAGTAATAGACGATTCATTAAGATCCGACAATTATTCTCCCAATTTGTTAGGCAGCATTGTTGACCCTATATTTGGAGTTACAACAGCAAGTATTTTCACTCAATTCAGATTGTCAAATAACAATGTCAGTTTTGGCACTGCTCCTAAATTTGATTCATTAGTTTTAACATTACCATATACCGGTATATATAATAATAGTCTGCAAAGAATCTCAAGTCAACACTTAAAAGTTTTTGAAGTTTCTGAGAATATGGCTTTAGATAGTGCATATTATTCTAATCAATTATTATCATATTTTAAATTTGATAAAGTAATAGCTGATTTGACTTTTATTCCTAATGCAAAAGATAGTGTCACAGTTGCAGGTGTTAAATATCCCGCATTGCTTCGTGTTAAGTTTACTTCATTTTTCGGGAATAAACTTTTGCATACATCAGCTGCTAACTTAATAGATAATACTAGTTTTAACAACTACATAAAAGGTTTATTTATCCGTACCGAACCATTAAGTCCTTCGATGCTCAACAAAGGTTCTATTATGTATTTCAATTTGCTTTCTGCATATACTAATCTTACCTTATATTATAAAGGCACAAGCAATGTTACCGATACTACTCAACTACAATATAATTTTTTAATTGATACTTATTGCGGCAAATATAATTATTTTGATCATAATGGTTATAATAATGCATCTAGCGGTTTTAAGAATCAATTGGGAATAGGAGTAACAAAAGATACAACATTAGGCAAACAAAATGTATATCTTCAAGCAATGGGAGGTACTAAAGTAAAAATGAAACTACCTTTCATAAATAAACTTTTAAAAGATAAGACAGGGAAAGCTCAAAAGGTAACTGTAAACGAAGCAGTGTTAGTTTTTCAGAATGCTGAAGCTAATGATTACTTCACACCACCTACAGATATTACGATGCTGAGAAAACTAGCTGATGGTTCTACAGTTTTGCTACCAGATATTATGGAAGGCTCAACTTTCTTTGACGGTGTTTATAATCCTTCTACCAGAGAATACAGATTACGTATTACAAGATATCTACAACAAATATTAAATTCATATTCATCCGACCCTACTTTTATTGATTATGGTTTATATCTACTTGTTGATAACAGAAGAACTACAGCAAACAGTGTGATGTTGAAAGGAACCGACAATAAAGGCATTAAGTTAGAATTAAAGTATAATATCATTAAATAATAAAAATATTGTAAATACAGCCTTCAAATATCTAAAGATATTAAAAGCCGTTATCAAAATATTGATAACGGCTTTAATTTTTTTATTTACATACATTCCATACTTACCAAAGTTATTTGTGTTTGAAATAAACAACTATATATATATCTTAATCTAAAGATACAAAAAAAAAGAGGCTGCCATTTCTGGCAACCTCCCCCCTTGAAGATAAAAGATAAAATATAAAATTATTAACTTATTTTGAATAAGCAATTACATATATACAAACCGCGTGCCAAAGTTATATGTCGCTTATTTTCAGACAACATTAGCTAAATGAGATAATAATAATAATAATAATAATTGCCCCAATATGAAGGTCGTTTTCAAAAAATATCTTTTTAACACATGTAATTATAGCACGTTAATGATTAAATGTTTTATGTGATCTAAAATAGTACATTGTTTCATTATAATACAGCAAATAAAATTATTTAAGTTCTAACAAATTGACAATGTAGAATTAATACTAATATAATCATGCTAAATAATTGTTCTTTTTTCATCAAAAGTAATATTACTTATATTTTTTTAATTTAATTTTAAAGTTTTATTTTTTATTCAAAAAAAAATAGTAATTTTGATTCTTGATTTTTTACAATAAAAAACACAACTATAATGAAAAGAATAAAGTTTTTTATAATGATAACAGTCTTATTAACTGTTGTTTTTTCATGTTCAAAAAATGATCCATTAGTAAATAATGATGATGTAATATTAATCCCAAGAACTTTTTCTCCAGATAATGATGGTGTAAATGACTCTTGGTTTATTAATGATCAGTATAATTTAATTGACAGCAATCATTTTCTAGTTAGGGTTTTTAATGATTCTTCACAAGTTAAAGTTTTTGAATCAACAAAAAAGAATTTTATCTGGTATGGTACTTACCAAGGAGTAGCTCAACCTATGGGGAATTATTCTTTTTATATTGATTATAAAACATGGAACGAAATAGAGCACATCAGAACTGGTGCCTTGTATCTTTATATAAAGCCATAAAAGTTTCATAGGAATTATTTTCTATCATAATAATTTTTCACAACTTTGAAAATTGCAATATCTAAAGGCGATAATATAGGTAATTATCCTTTATATAAGATATGGCTTGAAATGGTTGATCCTACCATTGAATGTATTAATCTTTATGGATTATCAAAAAACAATGCGATAGAAGAAATTAAAAACTGTTCAGGACTATTATTAAGTGGAGGTAATGATATTAATCCGGAGTTCTATAGTAAAATTGATCAAGAAAGCAGATGTTTTAATATCGATAAATATCGTGATGAACTGGAACTAGAGTTAATAATCAAATCAATTAACTTAGAAATACCAATTTTAGCAATTTGTAGAGGACAGCAGATATTAAATGTTTCAATGGGAGGATCTCTTATCATAGATATTGAGGAAGATTTTGATAAAAGTATAAAACATAAATTAGAGGGTGATCAAAAAAATCTTTGTTTTCATAATATAACTATTGAATATAATTCAAAATTAAAAACCATTTATAAAGTAGATAATACAATTGTAAACTCTTTTCATCATCAGGCAATTGAAATACTAGCAAAAAATTTAAAAGTTGTAGCTTTTGCAGATGATAAAATAATAGAGGCTATAGAATGGAATAATCCACAAAACAAATCTTTTCTTCTAGGTGTTCAATGGCATCCTGAGCGAATGAAACTTGATGATATTGGATCAATAGCTATAGCTCAAGCTTTTTTAGATGCTTCAAAAGCTTATAAACATAATTAATATTTAATAAAAGATTTTGTCTTATCTTAAAAGTAAACAATACTAAAAAAAAATTGAATTTATTTATTTATGATAATTTGAATCGTTTTTTAAAAATTCTTCAAAACAAAATTGGACATTCACATTAAAAATTGATTCTTTTACCGTATATTTTATACAACTTACCTAATTTTTTGTTAAAATAGGGTTTATGTTAATAATTAGAAATACCTTTGCCCGATATTTTTAGTGATATTAAACTAATAGTTGTCACATATATCTAAATTAAATAATCATTCAATAAAATTGCAAAAAATGAGAAAATCTTTCAGGACATTATTACTTTCTAGTATTATTTTTTTTTCTTTTATACTTTTAAATAATAATACTTACGCTCAAAAAGGGATTAAGTACGTAATAAAAGGAACTTTACTTGACAGTAACAGTAGGAAGCCAATACCGTATTCTAGCGTTGCTCTAACAACTCAATCCGGAAAGAATATCATTAAATCGGGTATGACTGATGATAAAGGATTCTTTTCATTTAATGAAGTACAACCAGGAAAGTACGACCTTGAAATTTCAAGTATGTCATATGGTAAGAAGACAAAAACTATTACTGTTTCAGGAGCTAACACTGTTATTAGTCTTGGTTCTATAAAAATATCAAAACAAACAGTGCAATTAGATGATGTAGTAATTGAAGATTATGCAGCTCCCATAGTTGTTAAGGAAGATACTATTGAATTTAATGCAGCTTCTTTTAAAACTGACTCTAATGCAATGGTTGAGGACTTATTAAAGAAGCTTCCAGGCGTTGAAGTTGATAATAATGGGGCAGTTACAGCGCATGGAACTCAGGTGACAAAAGTACTGGTTGATGGAAAACCTTTTTTTGGTAATGATCCTGTTATGGCAACAAGAAACATCCCTGTTGATATGATTGAAAAAGTTCAAGTTATTGATTCCAAAAGCGAACAAGCAGTTTTTACAGGTGTAGATGATGGAAGTGTTGAAAAAGTTATGAATCTCATTACGAAACCTGGTCGAAGAAACGGTACTTTTGGAAAAATGACCGGTGGAATTGGCGGAGAATATGATGATAACAATAATCAGGCAAATAAATTAGATCGTTTTGATGCCGGTGCTAATATGAATTGGTATAATGGATCAACACAATTATCTATTATTGGTACAGCAAATAATATTAATAATATAAGGTTTGGTGATTTTTCTGCTTTAGGACAATCAAACTCCGGTGGTCCCGGAGGTCCTGGTGGACCGGGAAGAGGAGGGCCCGGTGGATTCTCAAATAATAATAGTGGTATAAGTACATCCTACTCTTTAGGGACTAATTTCAGAGATAGTATAGGTCATAAGATCAGCTTTACAGGAAGTTATTTATTTACAGAAAATGAAACTGATAAAATTCAGACTAGTGCACGTCAAACTTTTTTATCAGATACTTTAGGAAATTCATTTTACAATAGTAATTCAACTAATTCGACAACAAATAAGAATCATAATCTGAATTTAGAATTTGATTATAGAATAGATTCAATGAATTCTATCTTATTCAGACCTAAAATTAAGATTACCGAATCTAATTCAAATCAAAATAGTACTTATGCAACCTTCTTCGAAAACGATACTATTAATTCTAAATTTATCAAAAGAAATGATACTATTAATTCAGGGAGTAGTAATCTAAATTATGTAAATAATTATGTGTATAATTATTCAAGTCAAATATTAATCAGGCATCGTTTTAATAAACCTAGACGTACAATATCTCTTGATGTTACGCCAAGTTATAATACTTCGAATTCCGAAAGTTATAACATTTCAAACACTGACTTACTTAAAAATGATACAATGAGGGCATCTATTATTAACCAACAAAAGGATAATAAAACAGGTGACTTTAATCTTTCTTCAAGACTTTCGTACACTGAACCTCTTAGCGAAAGCGTAGTTATGGAGTTTGATTACAGTTTAAATTATGACAATAGTTATTCTGATAGAAAAGCATATAATTATGATACCGTTAGTAAATCATATACCAATAATATCGATTATACTTATACTAATCATTATCAAAACACCTATCTTGACAATAGAGTGGGAGTTAATATTAAGTTTTTTCGTGAGAAATGGGATTATACGTTTGGTTTAGGGGTAGAACCTTCTGAGCTTACCAGTCATGCTATGTATGCGCTTAACAAGGACACTACGCTTACGCAGAAAGTAGTTAATTTTTCGCCTCAGTTTAATATTAATTTTAATCCCCGCAAAGGTAAACGTTTAAGAATTATGTACAGGGGGAGTAGTAACGAACCTAGTTTATCGCAATTACAGCCTATTCCAGATAACTCGAATCCATTATATATAACAAGAGGGAATCCTGCTTTGAAACCAGAATTTGATAACAATATTAACATCTCATACAACACGATGAATCCTGCAAATTTCAGCTTTCTCTTTGCTCGTTTGAATTTTTCAAATGCATTAAATAAAATAACCAATCAAACGGAGTATAATTCACAAGGACAACAGATAGTAACACCTGTTAATGCTAATGGATATTATTCGTTAAGTGCTTTTGCAGGTATTGGTAAACCTATTAAAAAATATGTAGTTAATCTTTTTACCAATACTTCCTATACTAATTCTGTGAGTTTTTCGAATGCTACGAGTTATTTTACCCGTACTTTTAATACAAATGCAAGAACCAGTTTAAACTATAATGGTGATAAATTAATTTACGGGCCTAGTGTAAAAATATCTTATTATAATGCTAGTTATACTTTAACTACCCAACCTACTACAGATTATATTAATTACACATTAGGGTTTAATTTCCAATATACTCTTCCATTAGATTTCAAAATCGGGAGTGATATATCATATACTACAAATAATGGTTATGGATCTGGATATAACTTAAGTACTACTATTTGGAATGGTTTTATTTCTAAAACTATCTTTAAAAATAAGAAAGGAATGTTTAAATTCCAGGTAAATGATTTATTACAACAAAACAAAAGTATTTCGCGTACCACAACCGATAACTATGTGGAAGATGATAGAATAAATGCATTGCCAAGATTTTTCTTACTTAGCTTTTCATATAGTTTTAGCAAGTTTAAAGGCAAGAAACCGGATGAAAATCAAATGGACAATCCTTTCGGACCTCGTCGTTTCCATGATAGAAATGATTAGTAGTTATGTTTGAGGTTTTAATAATGCATAAATAATGCTATTGAATCCATAATTATTTCGCATCTTTGCTGAAATTATTTTATTAAACTATTTTAAAATGGATTTATATAGCTATTATAATCAAAGAGTCTCTGATTTTTCTGATAAAGAAAAGGAATGTTTAACTAAAGAACGTAAACTTCCTTTTCTTCGCTTGTTGACAATTGTAATCGGACTTATTTTCTTCTATTTTCTGTTTCATGTAAATCTTTTTGCAGCAATTTTGGTGCTGTTAATCAGTTTTATTATTTTCTTTAAAATAGTTAAAAGGGATTTTCGTAATTCAGCAAAAAAGAAAGAATATCAATTATTAAAGTTGTTGAATGAAAAAGAAATCGAATCTTTAAATAATATATATAGTTTTGCAGATGATGGTAGTAGATACAAAGACGAAAGCCATCCCTACTCTGGCGATTTAGATATTTTTGGAGATTCTTCCATATACCATTATATAAATAGAACCACATTAAGCAAAAGCAGTGATACCTTGGCTGATTGGTTGCTCACACAAGCAAATAATCAGGAAATTGATGATAGAAATAAAGCTGTGGCTGAACTAAGTGAGAAAATTGAGTGGCGACAAAAAATATTTGTTCTGGGTTATTCTCTAAAAGAGGAGAACAAAAATGCGCTTAATAATCTCATAAAATGGGTGAGGAATACGGATAAATTTTCGTTTACTAAACTTCATATTTTATTGCTCCCCATCTTATCCTGCATCATGCTAATTACTATTGGTTTCTCTTTCTTTTTTTCGATAACGCCATTACTTTTGTTATTATTTATAGTTCATTTTGCAATTATTTATAAAGCTAATAAGTTTGTAAAGTATGCACATATCGAAGTCACTAATAATTCAAATTTATTGGTAACTTACGCTGATATTCTACGCGAAATTGAAAAGGAAAGCTATTTTTCAAACAAACTTAATGTCCTTAAAGACCTCTTAAAGATTGATAATAACTTTGCTTCAGCAGAAGTTGAAAAGTTATCGAAGATTGTAAATAGTTTTGATATTCGTTACAACGTACTGGTGCATTTCTTTTTAAATTCTTTTTTGTTTTGGGATATACATCAGGTATATAAACTTGAAAAATGGAAGAAATCTAATCAAAATCTGGAGCAATGGTTTCATTGTGTGGCCGAATTTGAAGCTTTGTCAAGTTTTGCAAATCTTTATTTTAATAATCCTGAATGGTGTTTCCCAAAAATAAATAACAATCATTTTAATTTTTATGCTACCAACTTAGGTCATCCTTTGATTAAAGCTAAAACCAGGGTATGCAACAATTTTGCAGTTGACAAAGCAGGTAAAATTATTCTATTAAGCGGTTCAAATATGTCGGGCAAAAGCACCTTCTTAAGAGCTGTGGGAGTTAATATTATCCTAGCTATGGCAGGTTCGTGTGTGTGTGCTGCTGCTTTTACCCTTTCGCCTGTTCGTGTGTTATCCAGCATGCGTATAAGTGATTCATTAAAAGATAATACCTCCTCTTTCTTTGCCGAATTAAAGAAACTCGAAACCATTATTAAAATTGTAGAAAACAATGAAAAAGTTTTCCTATTGTTGGATGAAATTTTACGTGGCACTAATTCAACCGACAGGCATATAGGTTCTTCTGCACTTATCAAACAACTCATAAAGAATAATGCGGTTGGAATTGTGGCAACACACGATTTATCTTTGACAGATATGATTGAGGACTATCCCGAAAATATCGAAAACTACAACTTTAATATTAAAATCAATAATGAGGATTTGTATTTTGATTATCTGTTGAATAAAGGAGTGTGCACCAGTCTTAATGCATCGCTATTGATGAAGAAAATGGGTATAAATATTTAATAAAAACCCTAGAATATCTTTAATACTAATATTCCTGTTTTTTATATTTAGTTTGATAATGATATTTTTAATACTATAGAAAATAAATTTCTTTATACTATTAAAAATAGAAAAGAAAGAAAAAAGTCAGAAATCCAATATTTGTCACCTATTGCCAATCTTAAAAAATCAGATCTCCAATATAACTTACATTCGTATGAAAATTATTTTTCAGTTGCCCTGTATTGGAGTTATCCTTATAAAAAAATATTTTCAGGAATCAAATATAACATCAATATGATCAAAATTTATTTCTCGGCGGTCCTATATGTGTTACATATACGCATTCTTATTTTTATTTTTAGTGTATATGCTGACAATATGTCAGGTTTTATAAGTTTAGATGATGTATATGTATTACATATAGGGTAGCTGAAAAAATGTTTTGGTGTATATGTAACACATATAGCCCATCTGAAATATAAATTTGGTGTATATGTAATACATATAGGACCGCCAAGAAATAAAGTTTGTGTATATGTAAGAAATATACGATATTTTACGAAAAAAGTCTGTCATTTTGTCAGGAAATCTCAGAAAATAGATATTTAAATTCTTATGAATTCTCATTCTCGCACAATTCTGTTAAAACTCCATAAGTAGATTTAGGATGCAAAAAGGCAATATCCAAACCTTCTGCGCCTTTTCTAGGTGAAGGTTCTTTGTTTTTTATTTATTTAATAAAGGTCGTTGGACTTGTATAAGTGTTTATATTTTATTCTTATATTTATTTCTTTAAACCTTATTTCCAACAACAACCTTTGTAGCAATCTTAACACACGAATCTTTTCAACCTTATTATCTTACTTGAGTTTTTTTAAATAAGATAATAAGATTTAATGTTGTTGTTGTATTCATTGCTACTAGGTTTATAATTTGAAATAAGGGTTTTTATATTGCCTTTTTCATTCCCTTATTATTTTAATATTACTCTACAAATGTACTCCTTTTTTATCATACCAAAACAAAAAAAGAATGAATATTAATGCTAACTCGCTAAAAAGCATATCTAAAAGAAATATTGATAAGCATATTCTAAATATAGATGAAATTTATAATAAGCATTTAATCTGTATGTAAATATGACTCAGAACTTTTTCTGGGTGTATTCCGAAAAAAGGAAATGTGTTTTTACACGTAAAAAGTCAATCCCAAAAAACAAGAACGACTTTATACACGTAAAACATTAACACCAAAAAAGAAAATGTGTTTTTATATTACTATTCCATTAATAATAACTATTTTTGCAGAAAATTAAAAGCAATATGATAGTATCAGAAGTTTTAAAAGATTTAGACAAAAGGCTTGACAACCTGAGGAGGTTTCTTTGACATCGATAAGAAACAACAACAAATAGACGAAGAAGAAAAGATAAGTCACGAACCGGAATTCTGGAACAATCCCAAAGAAGCAGAAAAACTTTTAAAATCCATACAAACAAAGAAAGTATGGACGGATGCATACTACAATACTTATAATAGTTACGAAGACTTTAAAGTATTGACAGAGTTTTTTGAAGCCGGAGAAGCAACCGAAGCAGAACTCGAGAAACATTATCAGGAAACACTTAAGCATGTCGAAAAGCTTGAGTTTAAAAACATGTTAAGTGGTGAAGAAGACAGGCTGGGAGCAATAGTTACCATTAACTCAGGTGCAGGAGGAACCGAAAGCCAGGACTGGGCAGAGATGTTAATGCGTATGTATATACGTTGGGGCGATCGCAACAACTGCAAAGTTTCGACAATAGAAATGCAGGAAGGGGACGGAGCAGGAATAAAATCTGCTACTTTAGAGTTCGAAGGTGAGTTTGCTTACGGATATCTTAAAGGTGAGAATGGTGTGCATCGTTTGGTTCGCCTTTCCCCTTTTGATTCGGCTAACAAACGTCATACTTCTTTTGCATCTGTGTATGCTTATCCCGCTATCGATGATAACATCGAAATAGAAGTTAATCTTGCGGATATTACATGGGATACTTTTAGATCAGGGGGTGCAGGTGGACAAAATGTAAACAAAGTTGAAACTGCGGTTAGATTAAAACATGAACCTTCGGGTATAATTATTGAATGTCAGCAAACGCGTTATCAAGGTCAGAACAAAGAGAAAGCTATACAAATGCTGAAGTCGCAATTGTACGAAATAGAACTTCGCAAGAAAAGAGAAAAGATAGATATTATTGAGAGCGGTAAAAAGAAAATAGAATGGGGTTCGCAGATACGAAGCTATGTAATGCATCCATATAAGATGGTTAAGGACTTGCGTACAGGTGTCGAAACATCAAATGTGCAAGCTGTAATGGATGGTGACCTTGAAGAATTTATAAAAGCTTATCTAATGGAATTTGGTAATAAAATATAATTCGCTTTGAAGAGATTATTTAAGATAATAGTTGCTTTTGTTTTGTTGTTTCCTGCAATAGTTTATTCGCAGCAAAACGAAAAGGATACTATTTATACTTATTATACCGAAGAAAAGATTAAAATTGATGGCATCTTTAATGAAGCAGCATGGAATCTTGCTAAGCCAATAAGCAGTTTCATTCAAAGAGAACCCAATGAAGGGCAACCTATAAGCGAACCAACCAAAGTAGTAATGCTTTACAATAAACATACACTTTATATTGGTTTGTGGGCTTATGATTCGCAACCTAAAAAGATTATTGCTAAAGATATGGCTCGTGATGGGCGTTGGGGTTCTTCGGATAATTTCGAGATTATAATCTCTACCTTTAATGATAATCGTAATGCATATCTTTTTGTAGTAAATCCAAATGGTGCCAGAGGCGATGCAATCATAACTGACGAGGGGAATGGTTTTAATGAAGACTGGAATGCAGTTTGGGATGTAGCTGTTCAAAGGACAGATAGTGGTTGGTTTGCTGAGATAGAAATTCCCTTTTCAACACTTAAATTTCCAGATAAAGCTAATCAGATTTGGGGTATTAATATCGAAAGGAATATCCGTTATAAAAAGGAGCAGGCTAGTTGGCAAGGTTGGTCTAGGAATTATTCAGTATTTAAGATTTCTCAAGCCGGAAGACTTGCCGGGTTAAATAACATATCAAGTAATCTCTCTACCGAAATAAAACCTTTTCTTTCTGCAGGCATACAGGGTGAGCAAGCTAAGGTTACAGATAAAAAATATAAGATTGGGGGAGATGTAAACTATATTTTTAGTCCTGCTACAAAGATGAATGTAACTGTTAATACCGATTTCTCTCAGGTAGAATCCGACCGTACTCCAATTAATCTTAGTAGGTTTTCCGTTTTAATGCCCGAAAAAAGAGAATTCTTTCTCGAAGGCAAAGATCAGTTAGAATTGAATCTTGGCACTGATCTAAAGACTTTCTACAGTCGGAATATTGGTATCCGAAATGGCGAAGAAATACCAATATATGGTGGAGTTAAATTAATAGGTAAAGAAAAGAATACTAACTTTGGGATACTTTCCATATTAACTCCTGATAATAATAATGCTATTGAGAATTATTCTGTAATAAGAATAAAGCAGGATATCTCCAGACAGTCGAGTGTGGGTATTATTACAACTGCTGTCAATACAAAAGATCATTTTAACTATGTGTATGGTGCTGATATAAATCTTGCTACTGCAAAGATGTTTGGCAATAAATATCTTGCTTTCGGTGGTGCTTTTACTCAATCTCAAACTTCCGGAGCTATTAATAAAGATAATCTTGCATATAATCTATTCCTTAATTACCCTAACGACCTTATAAATTATGTTGCAGCAATGGGAACTATTCAGAAGTCATACAACCCTGAATTAGGCTTCTCATACCGTAGTAATTTTGATATGTATAATACAAGTCTTGAACTTAAACCACGCTCAAGGTTTATTTCCTGGATAAAACAATACTCTTTCAAACCTTTTGATATAAAGTATTATTTTTCTTCGGATACTAAGGATTTGGAAAGTGTTAATCTGGCATTACGTCCTTTAGGTTTTAAAACTGTAAGTGGTGAGCTATTATACTTTAATATATACAGGAGTTTTGATAAGCCAACTAATGATTTTTCAATCTTCGATACCATTAAGATATTAAAAGGAGCGTATTGGTTTAATAGTTTTGATATTGATTACGAATCTTATCCCGGAAGGACATTTGTTTACACCGCTTACATGAATTATGGTGAATATTATAATGGCACTCGAAACAATATTTATTTCACACTTGCTTGGTATCCCAGCAAACATTTTAATATTACCGGCGACTGGCGTCGAAACTATGTTTATCTATCTCAAGGCAACTTTATGACAGATGAATTTGGTGCAAGAGTTGAGTATGCTTTCACTCCTAAATTAATAAATAGTATATTCGGACAGTGGAATAATAGTCAGAAAGAAATCTTATTAAATTATCGTATCGGTTGGATTCCAAAGATAGGTAGTGATTTTTATTTTGTGATTAATCAAAGCATCTCAACACAAAATGATAAGTTTGCCTTTAAGCAATTTACAATACTAGCTAAGTATATCTGGCGTTTTGTGGTATAATGTTTATCAAACTATTTCCTACCGAAGTCAGCAGGAACTTCACCCCAGTTATCTGTATCCCACTTTATCACTACATTATCCCAACTATTATTTGCAAGCCATGTTTCGGCTCTGTCTACGAGATTAAACAACTCTTCATTCTTTGGAATTCTCTCTAGTTTTGTTTTAGCTTTCTTATGTTTAAGCCATGCTAATGCTGTTGCTGAATCTGTATAAATAGGATAAGACCAGCCTTTTTGTTTACACATTGCCAGCGCATGAACTAGGGCTAAGAACTCTCCAATATTATTAGTCCCTAAAGGAAATGGTCCCTGATGAAATATTAATTGTTTTGTTGCTGTATCCACGCCCTGATATTCCATTTTACCCGGATTTCCTGCACATGCAGCATCCACGGATATACTCGGCACTATCGGGTTTGCATTCTTATTTGTCAATTTCTCTTGAGCAGTCTTTGCTTTGTTAATAAAGTGATGTGGAGGAGAATTAAAAGCTAACTCAGCAATCGATTTATTCTCAAAAGATTTATATAAAGCACTGTCGAAACCTTTGATTTGTCTCTCACATTCAGTCCATGAATCATATATGCCGGGTTTCACGCCTTTCCAAACTACGTAATACTTCTGTTTTGCCATTCTTTATTTAATGATTCAATGTTATTATTTCTCAATACTTTTATAATACGCATCCAATAGCTTTTGAGCAGCCATGTAAGAGCTTAGTTTATCTTCGAGTATCTCTTTTTGTATCTTTGGTATAAGTGCAGTAATATTTTTATTTGAATAAAAGTTATCTTTTAGAAAATCATTAATAGTCTCCAACATAATATTCTTCGATTGTTCTTGTCTTTTGCCTTTAAAATAGCCGTTCCCTTTTGTATAAGCAACATAATCAGTAATTATATTCCAGACATTAGTAATACCCTCTCTGGTATACGATGAGCATGTTGTTACCTGTGGAATCCATCCTGATTCAGTAGGAGGAAAAAGGTGCAAAGCATTCTTATATTGAGCCATTGCAAGGTTTGCTTTTTGTATATTATCACCATCGGCTTTATTAATAGCTATAGCATCTGCCATTTCCATGATACCTCTTTTTATCCCTTGCAATTCATCGCCGGCATTGGCAAGCATAAGTAATAAAAAGAAATCAACCATTGAATGAACAGCAGTTTCTGACTGCCCCACTCCAACTGTCTCTACAAATATAGTATCAAAACCGGCAGCTTCACATAGAATGATAATTTCTCTTGTCTTTCGAGCTACACCACCGAGCGAACCTGCTGAGGGAGAAGGACGGATAAAGGCATTTGGATCTACAGCAAGTTCTTCCATACGTGTTTTATCGCCTAAGATACTTCCTTTTGAGCGTTCGCTACTAGGGTCAATTGCAAGTACAGCAAGTTTATG
>TBL_comb47_HYPODRAFT_10001642_pt1 | contig 28847 bp, 16 predicted proteins | sample TroBogypolimnion_40_FD_10682 | JGI IMG/M metagenome (IMG submission 10682) | reverse complement strand
CTGGTTCCATATCCCCAATACTGCTGGCCCCGGACAAATACCGCCATCCGTTAAGCTCTCCTTTTATATCGGAGGCGCTGTATTTTTCCTTGCCGTGTGCTGGACTGTCTTTTCCACTAAAGAATATACCCCCGAACAACTTTCTAAATATAATGAAGATCATGCCTCTTCAACATTGAAACAAAAACATTCTACAGATATCAGCGCTAAAACAAATTTCATATGCAACGGAGTACTATGGCTTCTGTTTGGCGCATTAGTTACGATATACCTTTTTATAGAGAACGCTGATCTCGGGCTTTATGTTCTGTTCGCTGGCTCAGCTGTCTTTGGCATTATACAGATCATTGTTGGAATAATGATTCAACAGAAGAAAACTCAAAATGGATTTGTCGCAGTCATTAATGATTTATATACTATGCCCTCAACTATGAGACAGCTTGCTTTCGTCCAGTTCTTTTCATGGTTCGCGTTATTCTCAATGTGGATTTATACTACTCCCGCAGTTACTCATCATATCTACGGTGCAACTGATACCACCTCTGCCCTCTATAATAAAGGCGCCGACTGGGTTGGTGTTCTCATGGCAGTTTATAACGGCTTTGCAGCTGTAATGGCATTTATTTTAATCTGGCTTGCCAACAGAACAAGCAGAAAAATGGTTCACTTTATAAGTTTAATAATCGGTGGATTAAGTCTGGCGTCATTCTACATTATTAAAGATCCAAACATACTTCTCTTCTCCGAACTTGGAATAGGACTCGCCTGGGCGTCAATCCTTGCAATGCCTTACGCAATATTAGCAGGTTCACTCCCTCCTGAGAAAATGGGTGTCTACATGGGAATATTTAATTTCTTCATAGTAATACCCCAAATAACAGCAGCAGCCATTCTAGGATGGTTTGTTAAAAGTCTGTTTGGCGGTGAAGCAATATACGCATTATTGTTAGGCGGCTTCTCATTCATAATCGCCGCACTACTGGTAATGTTCGTAAAAGACGTAGACGAAGTAAAACCTTCATAATTCACCACCTTAAGTAAACGGGCGCTCCCCACAGTAAAGGGAGTCGCCCGAAAGACGGAGGTTGTTCTCCTTGTCATTCCTCCCCTCCCTGTCATTCTGAGCGAAGCGAAGAATCTCACGCCTTTCAACGTCGGCTGCCTCTTATTGCCCTACTCCCTACTTCTTACTCCTTACTCCCTACTCCCTACTCCCTACTTCTTTCTCCTCCCTACTTCTTTCTCCTCCCTACTCCTTAATTACCGCAAACTTCCCCACCTTCACCTCAACCTCATTATCACCGCTGTCAAGACGAACAAGCCGGTAAATGTAAACCCCGCTGCTTATCAAATTATTATTTTTATCCTTCAGATTATAATCCACTCCCCCCGAGGTGGTGCTCTCATCTAATTCAGCAATCTTTATCCCGTTAATATTATAAATAATAATTTTAACCCTTTGCGGCATATTCGCAAACGTCATTTTCCCTGAACCGCTATTAATTTTAACAGGACTTGGATAGATATAAACATTAGCAAGATTCTCCGTTACTCCAGTTAATACTATATAGCTCCCCGTTTCAGGAGCTATAACCAGACTCCCGCTTTCACTAGAAGAATAAACATTGTTAAGTTTCAACCTGTACTGAATTCCGATAGACCCAACCGGCTTTTTCTTTTCAAGGTTTAAGTAAATTATTGACCCCGATGGATCGATCTCAATTGATTCTATACTATTAACCGGATCAAATACAAAATTCGACTTATTAACTACTGATGCTGAATCAACAGGCAGATTAAATGTTATCTTCACTCGAAAGGGATTGATAATTTCACTATTTGAAATCATTAAATATGCCGCCTCTGTAACACTTTTCGCTGTAAACGAAATGGTATCACTCCTTACAGGTGAATCATAATAGTCATTCAGATTGCTAACTGTTACTTTGTTTATTCCTGGCTGTAGATTATCCCTGAATGTCAAAAGATATGATTCTTGTGAAGCCGCGGAAATAGAATTTGGATATAACGCGCTTAATAATTCAAACGCCTTAAGATTTTCTATCTTCGTTTTTATCTTATCGCTAAACCTTACCAGAACCGACTTATTACTTTTACTCTCAACAGAGATTATCCTTGCAGGTTTATGGACATATATTTCAACCACCTCCGATAGTCCCGATAATGGAATAAGATTCTGAGCGCTAAATGCCTTAACAGAATAAAAATAATTCGTTGTATCCCTAACATTCAAATCATTATACGAACATATTTTTGTTGAATCATATAAACTCAGATTTCTCCCGTCCAATCCTTTGTAGATATAAAACATTGAAGCTGGACTTTGCCACTGCAGATAAACTGAATTGGAATCCAAACTATTCCCTTTAACTAACGACGGCGGCGCAGTTCTGTTAACCGGTCCGAATTCATAAAACTCATACCCGTTCGCTCCCTGCAGACCTATTTCCTTTATGCCGTTATGGTTAAGATCCCCCGCAAAAATAGAATAGTTATTCGTTCCCTCTTTATAAAAGACAAGTTTGTCCCCTCCATTTGAATACTTAAATATATACGTATACGGGAAAATGCTTACAATCAGTTCTGCGCGGTTATCATTATCAATATCTGCAAATCTTATACTCTGCTTTGCGCTCGTAAAATTAAACCCTATAAATGCAGACGATTGATCCACAAACATTTTGCTTAATATTTCCGTAATCTGATTATTCTTGTAACTAAATACTTTCAACACAAATAATGGCGCCTCGCTGTTTATCGAATATAATACCGCGATATCATCTACCCCGTCCCCGTCATAATCTCCCTTTGATATTGCATTATTATTAAGACTCGAATAGTAATTCCGGTAAATCACACTATCACCTTGTACAAAATGCCCCTGAATTATATTATAACTAAGTAGATCAGCGCTATTATCAACATACCATAATTCTTTTATTCCATCATTATTGATATCCGCCGTAATCATATTATTCGTTATCCCCTTCGTTAAATGCATACTGATTGAAGTTGAATCAAGGAATTGATTGTTCTTCAAAGTATCCCCCTTTGATAATGACAAATCAGGATTAACTTTTCTAATTATATACTTATCATAAGAATAGTTGGAAATAGTTTCATAACTGCCGTCATTAAACAGATCATCACAATATATAAAGAACGAATCTCCTGTAGTATCCTTATAATCATTGTTAAACGAAAAAGTGCCAGCGCTTTTTTGTTCATCAATATATCCTTCAAATTGTGCCGTGCCTACAATATCTTTTCTCCCGTCTTTATTAAGATCCTTTATAAACCTCGGTATCCTATGCTTCAGTGAATCACCGGTAAATTGAGTGAATGAATTGCCCCCCAACTTGTACAAGTCAAAATAAATATCATTTGAAGGATAATTGTTCTGAAGTAAAACTTCATTGGAATCATTTGAAAGAAAACTAACAGGATCCTGATATAGTTCTCCCTGCGGTAATGTATAACTCATTACAGAATAGGGCAGCGGTTCTATATATGAATCAGTCTTCACTTCAAAATATTTTCCATTATATAATGCCGTGTCTTTAATCCCCGCAAGGTTTTCTGCCTCAAAAAATGCTTCATATACCGTATTAGGTTCAACAAGATTCTTCGATACTATCCCATAGCTAAGCTGCTTAAAAAACTGATTGTTTGTATTAAAACCATCAAGCGAGATAAATCGAAATTGCTGCTCACCTTTCTTCCTGAAATATAGTTTAGTAACTGAAATTTGAGAAGTGTATGCCTCCCCTATAATCGTTGAAACATTTCCATAATAGCCGGATCCTATACCTAACACGGCAATACTATCCACTGCTCTTATTAAATAAAAATCAGATCTCTCTTCAGTTACTTCCCCTGTATTTAATGTAACCGCTAATCGTATAGTGTATACAGTGTCCGCCATCTTTCTTAATTCTAAACTATAAATATTCTCTGCATTAACCTGGTACTTTCTGTCAGTCAGCAATGGCGTCCATTTATCTGGATTATAACCTGCCCCTATATACAAATCATATTTTACAAAATATGGCGATAGTATAGTTGCATTTATATTCAGCGTATCCTTATTTGTCCCCAAATCTCTAACAGGAGAATTAATCTTAATCTGACCGGGCGCCAAAACTGATAACGCCTTATACATATTCAATCTCCCCGCGCCGCTCATCTGATCCCACCCCTGATCGCCTATATCATCACATGTAGATTTAATAATCTGCTTTACTTCTTCATTAGTAAAATTCTTCAATGACAATATTAAAGCTGCCGTCGCCGATACAAAAGGTGCTGACGCAGATGTCCCGCTTGCGTATTTGTAGCTGTTGTTCAATCCCAATGAAACAATATCAGTACCTGGCGCAGCTAAATCTATTGTTGAACCATAATTTGAGAAAGAAGCCACTCCATCATCTTCCGTAGAAGCTCCCACACATATAACCTCAGGATAACTCGAAGGATAATGAGGCAGGTTAGATGTTGTATTTCCTGAACTCCCTACAAGCACTACATTTTGCGAATACGCGTATCTTATAACATCGCGCAGAACCATTGAAAATGAATCATCGCCGAAACTCATATTAATTACTTTGCATTTCATTTGAACTGCATATAAGATCGCTGCTGCCGCATCATCCTCCTGACCATCCCCGTTAGGATCAAATGCTCTGCAGTTCAATATCTTTACCTTTGGAGCAGCCCCGGCAACTCCAATTATATTATTCGTCTCAGCAGCAATTATTCCCGCTACAAATGTGCCGTGGGAATTCTGATCCATCGGATTATTATCCCAGTCAAGATAATCTCCCCCCGTTGTATCATAAGGATAACCTACTTCGTCTACAAAATCCCACCCCATATAATCATCAACAAATCCATTGCCGTCATCATCAACACCATTTGATCTTTTATCCTTATTATTTGCATCATTTCCTGCCTCTCCCGGATTATAATATATTTTATTCTTAATGTCAGGATTCATATAATCTATACCAGTATCCACAAGACCTACCAGAACAGTATCACTACCCTGAGTAATATTCCAAGCGTCAAAAGCATGTATCTTTGCCAGCGCCCATTGTTCATTTACTAGACTGTCATTAGGAATATTATCAATATGATATTTGTGTGACTGTTCAACATACTCAATATCAGGATCGCTCCCTGCAATCTGCGTAAAATAATTCTTATCTGAATTATTATCCAGCGTAACCTTTATTATCCTTGATAATGGCTCAACATTTATCCCCAGATGCCTTGCGAAATAATCCACCTTGTAATTTAACTTTTGAACTGAGAACATTGTACTGTTCTTTATTATATGTTTTGAAGACACTCTGTCCGCTACTTCAGAACTGCTGACATTGTCCCTATACTTAATAAAAAATGTCTGCTGTGAAAATACATTTACAGTGATACATAAGAACAAACAAAATAGATATTTAAACTTCATATAAATTCCTGTTAGATTACTCCTTACTCCCTACTCCTCACTCCTTACTCCCTACTCCTTACTCCCTACTCCCTACTCCAGAAATATCCACTGCTACAGTACTCGTCCACCATGCCTTCCCTTCAATTGTTGGAGTTCCGACCACAGCAGCATATAAAATTACATTCTTGTAACTCTCTAGTTGAGATTTCATCTCGCTGCTAAATACATAGTTATGACCGTACTTGCCTTTTTCATTTATATTATTTATTTTTTCTTCCAAGTCTGGTTTGAAATTAAAGCGGCATTCAAGTATCTCGCTAAGATTTTTAACTGATTCATGTGGATTAAAAAACTGGAATAACAATGTCATAACAAATGGAGGTTTTATAAGACCTGCCATTTCGAATGAAAACTTTATTTCCTTGTTATTGAGTTCAACAATGTCGAATAGCAAAGCCCTCCCTTTGGGAGTAATAATATTCTCCACTGAGGGAAGATTATCTTTTAGTAATTCAATATTTGCGCTGATCATTCTGGTATACCCCCTTTTCCCAGGCATGTTGCAATTGTTCCATACATTCTTCATAACCGGGAAATTAAATACCAGTTTCGCCAGTTTAATTGAATAATAAAAACGAAGCTTATGACTAGCTGCCTTTATATCTTTCTTTATATTATATCTGTCCGGACGGAAAGATATAAATTGGTCATATCCAAAATCTCTCAAAACTATATTACCGACCTTCCCGCTTATCTTTCCCAATGTCTGCTTTTTAAGACGTCCCATAATATTTCCTTTTATTTACCCTCAATTATTTACTAAATAAATCGATTTCATAACGATTTTGGGTGCTAACTTCACTAGTATAAGGCTATAAGAACACTATTACCTGACCTGTATCCTGCAATTAAACCCAAAGGCATACTGATTACCCGTTCAGGATAAAGCAAATAAATCATGATTTGTGGAAATAATAAAGAAGGTAAAAGGAAATCAGAAACAACAATAAGACATAACTTTTTCATCTGAGTAACCTATCCATTTATTTATAATGAAAATGAAAAAGTAAAGCTTATATCATTCGTTATTCCTTGATTGTTAAATAAACCGTACCAATTGTAATAAAACTCATATCAAATGTCAATTGCCAATTAACAACTAATTATCCTTCCCGAGTAAATTGAACATAACCTTGAATAAATTGTGTGTGACATAAGAATAGTCAATTATTTCAATCGATATTTATATTATGATTTAGTTAAAGAAGGATTGGTTTTATGAAATTATCAGCTATTCTCGCATTTATATGCCTTGGCTTTGCACAGTTTATTTTCCCCCAGACATCAATTCAACCCCCGAGACCTAATGAAATGTCAAATGTATTTGGTTTAACATTCGACGGTGGAATTACTCTGGCTGTGACCGATTATAAATTTAAGAAGGTCGACAATACTTGGAAAGGTTCACTGGAATACTATCTCCCAAGCACTGGCTCTGGAAATATTGGACTAAGAGTCTTCGGTCAGACAGGATTTTTTACTGGTAAAGGATCTCCCGTAATTGGCAGCTATCCATTTAATTCAACTAATGAATTTTCTACTAAATTTAGTTTGATAGGTGGCGGCGTAAACTTTTTAATTTCAATTGGCGATGTTGTATATCCCTGGGTTGGTTTTGGAATTTCCGATCTTTGGTTTTATCCCAAGGATGGTAACGGAAATTATTTGCCGAATTATTCCGCAGGTGCTTATTCTAAATCTATGTTGGCTTATAATGGCGATATAGGCGCGCGCTTTATGATTACAAAAAATATTAGCCTTAATTTGAGCGGAGGCATTATATTAGCTAACAAAGACGTTCTTGATGACATTGCGAACGGCACAACTAATGACTTGTCCTACACCTTCACTGCCGGTATTTCATACTATTTCAACAGAGCCCGGGATTCTGATCACGACGGCGTCCCCGATGATAAGGATATGTGCCCCGGTACCCCCCGGGGAGTTAGAGTAGATGAATTTGGTTGCCCGCTTGATGCGGATGGAGATGGCGTTCCCGATTATCTGGATAAATGCCCTGACACTCCTAAAGGTGTTAAAGTTGATGCTAATGGTTGCCCGCTTGATTCCGATGGAGACGGCGTGCCCGATTATTTAGATAAATGCGCCAACACTCCTGCAGGTGTTAAAGTTGATGTTAATGGTTGCCCTCTTGATGCGGATGGAGACGGCGTTCCCGATTATCTCGATAAGTGCCCCAATACTCCTAAAGGAGTTGCAGTTGATGTTAATGGCTGCCCGCTTGATTCCGATGGGGATGGCGTTCCCGATTATCTCGATAAATGTCCTAATACCCCAAAAGGTGTTCAGGTTGATGCAAATGGTTGCCCCATCAGGAAAGCTGAAGTAATTAAAAGTTTCGTCCTTCAGGGTGATGCTAACTTTGAAACTGGAAAAGCAGACCTGCTTCCTTCTGCATATCCATTGCTTGACAGTCTCTATTCCTCAATGAAACTAAATCCGAACTTAAAATTTGCTGTAGCCGGATATACTGATTCCAGAGGTTCTGATGAATTGAATATGAGGCTGTCTGAAAAAAGAGCTCAGTCAATTGTTGATTACCTGGTAAGCAAAGGACTGGATAGAAACTCATTTGTAATTAAACCTATGGGTAAGGCTAATCCTATCGCCTCTAATAAAACATCAGAAGGCAGAGCTATGAACAGAAGAGTTGAAATTAAATTGCTCCCTTAAATACTCATCATAGATTTGGGATCCCCTCGAAAGAGGGGATTCTATTATCCTCCCCGAATAACTGGAAATAATAATATTTATTATCTAATTTTATCTCAGTGGTTTATAATAATTAAGTAACTCCTACATTAGGAAAACAAACAGGGCATGCTTTGAATAAAATATTTACCTTTATCCTCATACTTTTGATAACTTCCTTTACTCCAGCCCAATGGCAGCAAACCGCAGGACCTTTTGTCGGTGACTGCACTTGTCTCGCCTCTAATGGAATAAATATTCTTGCCGCTACTTCTCAGTCTGATAACATGTCTGGCAACCCTATAGGCGGTCTTTTCCTTTCTTCTGATAATGGATCAAGCTGGACTCCGGTTAATGGGTTATCCAATTATCCTGCAGCTGCCATCCTTATGAATAATACCTGCATCATCATCGCTCAGGCTGACTCCCTTTACACTTCTACTGATAATGGAAATAATTGGACTAACGGCGGGCTGGGTGTTTATGCAAAATCAATCTCAGCTATTGGCAATAATCTGTTTGCCGCCTCTTCGGATAGCATCTATCGGTCTACTAATAATGGTAAAAACTGGTATAATGTTAAATCGGGTTTCCTAAATATAAATTCTCTTGTTGCTAGTGGATCCAATCTCTTTGCTGGAACTTCCGATAAGGGTGTTCATCTCTCTACAGATTTTGGCGCTTCATGGAATCCGGTTGATTCTGGATTAACTAATCTTAAAATCACTGCCCTGGCAGCCATCCCACTCGATTCCAACAAAATAATTCTTCTTGCAGGCACTATAAGTAACTTCAGCGTATTTGAAATCTTTGCCTCCACTAATAATGGTTCAACTTGGACTAATTGCCATTCTGCTATTGGAAGTACAATTAAAGTTTTTACTTCCTTACCTGGTGGGAAAGGTGGAACTAATATATTTCTGGCTGCTGATGATGGCAGTAATAATGGCGGTGTCTTCCTTTCTACTGATTATGGCTTTACATGGAATAAAGTAAATTCGGGTCTTACTGAGAAAAACCTCTATTCCCTTATATCTAATGGAACCACCCTCATAGCTGGTACTGTGGGTAGCGGCGTTTTCCGTTCCACCAATAGCGGTGCTGGTTGGGAACAAAAAAATAATGGATTCATTACCACCTCCTATATCCCCGCTATCGCTGTCAAAGGTAATAATATATATGCCAGCAATGGTCGTAATTTATATTTGTCAAACGATAATGGCGCAAATTGGAATGTCAATCGGCTTGATCCCTATAGTTATCCGGATGTCGCCTGCGTGGTGGCTAATGATTCAAGTATCTTTGTAGGATGTTACAATGTTGGCCCTTTCCGCTCTACTAATAATGGCAGTTCATGGGATTGGGTAAATAACGGTGCTCAGCCAAGTGTTTATTCTATAGCCATAAATGATACGACTATATTCGCTGGGACTGATCGTGGTGTTTGTATTTCCGCTAACAATGGTAATTCCTGGACTTTATCAAATAATGGATTAACATTTGCCTCTAATAACGATAAAGTTTTTGGATTTGCTTTCAATGGAACTAACACTTATGTTTTAACCGATAGCGGAGTTTCTGTTTCTACAAATAATGGTACAAATTGGACTGCCATAAATTCCGGACTTCCTCCCGCTGTTTATTCTACTCGTGCTTATTGCCTCGCTGCCTGTGGAAATGTTCTGTTTGCGGGTGCTTCAGATAATTCAATCTATAAGTCAACTGATAACGGAACCAGTTGGAATTATTGTGCATTTGGTTCTTATACTAAATATTTCAGTTTCTTGATACCAATCGGTAATAATGTTCTCACCTGGATTACCGGTGAATCTTCATTTAATCCTGGTCAACTTTATATTTCAACTAACTTAGGCAAAACCTGGTCAACTTTCAGAAATGGCTTGCCCAATACTTCTACTAAATATGATATTACATGCCTTGCCGTCAATGGATCAAATATATATGCAGGAACTACCGCCGCAGGTGTCTGGATCCGCCCATTATCTGATTTGACTTCGATACAGGATTCTCCCTCTCCCCGACCCGATGCTTTTGCTCTTTCTCAGAACTACCCCAATCCCTTTAATCCGTCAACTACAATAAACTATTCCCTACCCCATTCAGGAAATGTCAAACTCACCGTTTACAATATCCTTGGAAGTAAAGTAGCCACCATTGTAGATGAATATAAACCCGCAGGCAATTACTCCATTAAATTCAACGCCTCCAACCTCGCCAGCGGAATTTACATATACAGACTTGAATCCGGCAGTTATATCTCAGCTAAAAAGTTAATTCTATTGAAATAAGATATGCAATCCCATCTCATTTCTTTAATTGAAATAATAGGCTATCAAAGATACCTCCGGCAATCCAGTAACCGCCGGTTCTTATGTTCTTCAATGTAATAATGGCAATGTAACTTATTTATCATTCATTCTAAATTTAGAATTACAATAACACATAAGTTACACTTACAAATTAACTGGTAAATAAAATGAGAAAGTACTCCCTTTCCCGACCTCACTCTCTACTATAATCCTTCCACCCTGAGCCTGCACAAACTCCTTAGATATCGCCAGCCCCAAACCGGTTCCTTTATGCTTAACCCCCACCTGAACAAAACGCTTGAATATTTTATCCTGATCTTCCTTGGATATCCCCGGCCCCTGGTCATGTACTGAAAACCGGATAAACTCATTCTCACTCTCTGCATTCAGGTCAATAAATCCATTCTCCGGTGTATAACGGATTGCGTTTGTAATTAAATTAACCAGCACCCACACCGTCTTTTCAAGATCAGCTTTCACATCAGGTAGATTATCAGCCACATTCAGGTTAATCTGTATCTTCTTCTCCGATAGCAGCATCATTATAGCAGTCACCGAAAGATCAGCTATATCCTCGGGACGTACCTTCGATATCTTTAATTTGATGTTACCCGTCTCTGTCTGTGAGAAATCAAGCAGCTCATTTACCATCTTTGATAACCGCGCCGACTGCTGCCTCACTGAATAAACCAGATTAATCTGCTCTTCATTAAGCGTCCCTATCCTGTTATCCTCAAGCAGCTTCAGACTCAGGTTAATTGATGATATCGGCGTTTTAAGTTCATGCGATACTGTTGCAATTAAATTTGTCTTCGCTACATCTCTCTCTTCAAACAAAGTAATATTCTTAAGTAGCAAAATAAATCCAATCGTTATCTGATGATCTCCCCCGGTCGGTTTAGTTTTTATCTCTATAATTTCCCTTGAATAATAAAATTCTTTCTTGTCCTGAATTATTTTTATTGGCTTTTCATCCACACCATTTTTACCATTGCCATTACTGCCATCGCTATTTCTCAATTCATTACTGTGGATCATCCCCTTTACCAATTCCCTGAACAGGTCATTGTTCATCGCTACATCCGGCGCATATTTACCCGCAATATCAGTGCTCCTCAATCCGGTCAATGATAACGCCCCTCTGTTCGCCATAAGTATATACTTGTTTTCGTCAAGTATAAACACTGCATCCTGAAGATTCTCAATCACTGCATCCAGCCGCTTCTTCTCAAATAATAAATTGTTCAGATTACTCTCATCATATTCCTTCAGCCGCACTGCCATTATATTGAACGCCGAAGCCAGGTCTCCAAGTTCATCCTTTGAACTGAATTTTAACTGCTGATCATAATTACCCTTAGATATCGCCTTTATCTTATCAGTTAGTTCAAGCAGCGGATTAACTATTGATGAAGGATACCTTATTATAAAAAAGAGCGTTATTACTGTACTGAAAGCCCCTATGATTATCATCCATAACGATATCCTCTTTGCATCGGCTTCTATTCTGCTGTTTGTCTTATAAATCGCGCTCATATTGATATTATAAATATCAACAATCGACTGCCTCGTTATCGAATATGCATTCCTTGCCGCTACTATTGATATTAAATTTGGATTCTGCTCTATAACACTTAATAAGTTATTATAATTAACTGAAAGCTCTTCCACCATTTCCTTTTCACCCGGCTCTGTAATATTATTCCTTTCAGCTAAGTAATATTTCATAAAATTGGTCTTCTCTTCATTATACTTCTTGTCAAGTATGGCCTTCCCCGGAACTTCAGTTTCTAGTTCAATCCTGTTCGTTTGATAATCATACATCCTGTCAATTGCCTGAAGCATTTTCATCGTGTATTCAACTGAACCATAATTATTTGTTAGTGTCCCCTTCGATGAATTCGATAGCTGATTAATAAATACTATCCCCAGTATACTGATTAAAAGTATTACCAAAAACAGGAATGCCAGCCCGGCAAATACTTTACTTTTTATTTTTTTCATTGTTGGATACTATTAAAATGTCAATGTTGTGTTTCGAAGTATAATCTAATAACTCCGTAAATAAATTCCCTTTTAATCTCTTAAATAAAGAAAACGATGGCATCCCCATTATTATCATTTCTACTTCGTTTTCTGAAGCCGTCTCTGATATCACTTTTGCAACATCTTTATCTTCTTTCTTAATTACTTCCGCGCCTAACTCTGTCGCTAACTTAAAATTGTTTATAAGCAGCCTCTGCTCCTTCGCATCTATTTTCTCAACCGCTTCCCCCGGCGTCTGCACATATAACACATACCATCTTGAATTATTTGCAGCCACAATTCTCGATGACTTCCTTATTATGTTCGCGGCAGATTTTGAGTTCGTACTTATACATGTAATCAGTGCATTAATTTTATCACGCTGACCTATTGGTATATCCTGTACAATCTTTCTTTCAACCGAATGGGATACTTCCTTCAAAGCAAGGTCCCTTAACTGCAAAAGTTTATCCTTCTGAAAGAAATTGTTTAACGCCAGTGGAACTTTAGCTTTATTATATATTTTCCCGTCTTCCAGTCTTTCAAGTAAATCCTCAATTGATAGATCTACGTTTATCACCTCATCAGCCTTCTGTATTACTACGTCTGGAACCCGCTCCCTTATTTCTACTCCCGTAATCTTCTCAACTCTGCCATTTACACTCTCAATGTGCTGAATATTTACTGTGGTAATTACTGAAATCCCTTCTTCAAGTATCTCTATTACATCCTGCCACCTCTTTTCGTTCTTCGATCCGGGAATATTAGTGTGGGCTAGTTCATCTACTAGCACAACTTCCGGCTTAATCCTTATTACCGCATCCACATCCATTTCATCAAGCTGCTTACCTTTATAAAACACCTTTCTTCTTGGTAACGCTGGTAAATCTTCGGTAAGTAGCTGTGTTTCAATTCTGTTATGAGTCTCGATGAAACCAATCATCACATTAATCCCGCTCTTCTGAAGCTCATGCGCTTCCTGAAGCATCCTGTATGTCTTCCCCACCCCCGCCGCCATTCCAATATATATTTTAAGCTTTCCGCGTTTTGATGAGCGTACTAATTCAATGAAATGCTCTACATTAATGGAAAACTCTGGTTCCATGCTGAATTATTCTATGACCATGTATAAATATAACATTTTAATTCACCAGAATAATATTTCTCCGCCTCAATTACAAAACCGAGTGACGAAAGGATATTCCTTATTTGCTCAAATGCTTCGGGATCATATTCCTTCCCGACATTAAATAATGATAAATTCTTTAGCCTTAAGTTTAAATGTAATTTGTTATCCCTAAAGTTTAAATTAAATTTTGTAAGTGTCGCATCTGTAGCTAATGATATATCCAGATTGTTATTTATCAATTCATAATTCGCAGATGGATAATGATGAAGAATATTATACATTATCAGACCAAGCACTATATTATTCTCGTCCCTGTCCTTTGATGCCAACAGATACCTGATCTGCTCAGCATCCCCGCATTTCTTGAAATATGTATCAATTATTCTTTTCATTTTCCTTCCACTAATTATTTCTATTTACTCTCCTTACTCCCTACTCCCTACTCCTTACTCCCTACTTCTTACTCCTTACTCCTTACTCCCTACTCCCTACTCTCTCACCCCTTACAACGTCCACAACCATTAATATATACCCAATTGACATGCCAGAATCACACCCCTTAAATGCATTAAAAATAAACGACTAAAGTGCAAAATGTTGCCAGTCACTTTTCCATTTTGGTAATATTCTTTACCATAATGAAAATAACAAATCTGCTAACTCTATTACCCTAAATGCGAATTGGTTGTTTAATTCAATGAATCCTATATGGCATGCTAATTGAATTTCCCCTCTCCTTGATACGAATAGTGTAAAATGAAAATTTCTGACAATACCATAAGGATTTATAAATGAACCTAATATTCTGGATACCCGTAACAATCTTCCTGGGAATAATTCTAATGGGAGTTTGTCTCTTATTTATTAAAGCTTGTGAAAAAATTTAACCTAATATCCGAGGCATTGAAATGATCTATTTTGTCGGCGCTGTAGCTGTATTCTTGTTCGTTTATTTAGTGGTTGCTTTAATCCGCCCTGAAAAATTTTGATATGTTGACTAAACTTGAAAGGAGTTTAATATAATGTTTATACAAATCTGGTCGCTCCCTATCCTGCTTATTATTACTGCATCATTAATTGCATTTCCCTTAAGCAGATATATGATGTGGTTGATGGAAGGGAACTACAAACCTCTCTCCTTCTTCGGTTGGGTTGAAAAACATCTTAATAGCGGCCCGCAAAATTGGAAACAGTATGTTAGCTCCTTACTCATATTTAATACTGTTTTATTCGTCTTCGGCTACCTGGTTTTAGCCTTGCAGCCCTTCCTCCCTCTTAACCCGGATGGGAAAGGACTTCTTTCACCTGCTGCTATTTTTAATAGTGTCATATCTTTTATGACTAACACAAATCTCCAGCACTATTCCGGCGAACAGCATCTGTCTAACTTTAGCCAGATCTTCTTCTGTATTGCCAACATGTTCCTGTCTGCCGCAATTGGATTATGTGCGTTAACTGCCATTATCCGAGCTCTTAGAAGTGATAAACAATTAGGGAATTTCTTCGTAGATATGTGGAGAGTCGTTATTTACATGTTTATTCCCGCTGCATTTATCTTTGCCATAATATTTTTGATGTAGGGAAGCCCTATGACCTTCAAAAGCTTTGTAAATGTCTCTACCCTTGAATCCGGAATACAAAAGATTTCCGTTGGCCCGGTTGCCGCTCTTGAATCTATTAAAATGCTCGGTACAAATGGCGGAGGGTTTTTCGGCATGAACTCTGCCCATCCCTTTGAAAATCCTACTGCTATTACTAATTTTTTCAGCACTCTCGCTATGATGATATTCCCATTTAGCCTTGTGTTTATGTATGGTAGAATGCTTAAAGCAAGAAGACATTCTTATATTATTTTCTCCGTTATGCTCTTTCTGTTTATCGGAACAATTATCTGGTCTATTAATTTCGATACCTTAAAACCTAATCCCGGACTAACAAGCCACCCTCTTGCTCGAAATTATGAAGTCCCCAGCGCCACCTCTCCTGACGGCAAAAGACAAATAACTATCCCTCCTGTTGCAGGACTTCCGGTCGATCAGCATCAGGGTAACTTGGAAGGTAAGGAATTGCGCTTCGGAACTTCTGCTGGTGCAACTTATGCAGCAGTTACTGTTGACGTTACTTGCGGTGCCGTTAATAGTGAACCTGATAGCATGAATCCTCTTGCTTCCATCTCCCCCATGGTTGGTATGTGGCTGAACGCTATATTTGGCGGTAAAGGTGTCGGCATGATTAACATGCTTCTCTATATAATCATTGGAATTTTTATTGCCGGTATGATGGTTGGACGTACTCCTGAATACCTTGGCAAAAAAATAGGCGCTAAGGAAATGAAACTCGCAACTATTGCGCTCCTGATTCACCCCTTCATGATCTTGTTGCCTACTGGAATATTTGCCGCAACTGATTGGGGTTCTCAGGCTGTTAGTAATCCCGGCCCTCATGGATTTTCACAAATGCTTTACCAGTTCTCATCTGCCTCTGCCAATAATGGCTCGGCTTTCGATGGCCTCGGTGTAACTTATGGCTTTTATGATAACCCTTCTCCGGCTCCTGAAGCTGTTCCTTGGGATATCGCTACTGGTATTGTGATGCTGTTAAGCCGTTTCCTGCCTATCATTGCTCCGCTTGCAATGGCTTCTTATTTAGGATTTAAGAAATCCAGTCCGTTCGGACTTGGTACATTAAGAGTTGATGGAGCTACCTTCGCTGTGCTCCTGCTGGGTACAATATTAATAATAGGCGCATTGCTCTTTTTACCTGTAGCAACTTTAGGACCTCTTGCTGAACATTTTGGCCCAATTCCATTCGGAGGCTAAATGTATTATCCCCTTTGTCATTCTGAAGGAGCGCTTTTTACTTGTCATTCTGAAGGAGCGAAGCGACTGAAGAATCTCAACGTAATAAAGTTTGTAACCGTAATTAAATGAAATTATTTGAACATAGGAAAATGAAATGAGTAAAGTTTTAAGTGCTAAAGATGATATTAAAGATATTCAGTTGTCTTTAGATGAACAGCAGCCCCAAAGACGCTTAAAAAGTAGATCGCTCTTAGAAAAAGAAACTTCTAAGGCTGCTTTAATTGAAGCCTTTAAAATGCTGCGCCCTGATACTCAATGGAAAAACCCGGTTATGTTTGTTGTTGAGGTCGGTACCTTTCTTACTCTGCTTTATATAATTAGAGGTTTCATATACGGTTCTGAAAGCGGTGTGCCTTTATCATACTTTATTTCTATTGATATCTGGCTCTTCCTTACTGTGCTGTTCGCTAATTTTGCAACTGCCCTTGCAGAAGCTCGCGGTAAAGCTCAGGCTGAATCTCTTCGTCATGCCAGACATGATACTATCGCTTATCGACTGGATGAATTTGATAATATTGTCGAAGTCTCTTCCAATAATCTCAAACCGGGCGACCGCGTTGTTATTGAAGCCGGCCAAACCATTCCTGGCGATGGTGAAATAATTGAAGGCGTTGCCTCTGTTGATGAATCTGCTATTACCGGAGAATCTGCACCCGTTATTCGTGAAGCCGGTGGTGACCGTTCCGGCGTTACCGGTGGTACTACCGTCCTTTCTGATAAAATCATTGTCGAAATTACAACCGGTACCGGCGATTCCTTCCTGGATAGAATGATCGCTCTTGTCGAAGGCGCAATCCGCCAACGCTCCCCTAACGAAATCGCCCTCACTCTCGTGCTTTCTGCTTTTACTTTAGTGTTCCTCATAGTCGTTATCCCTCTGTGGGGAATGGCCTGGAATGCGGAACAATATATGAAGGGTTATCTCGGTATTTCTGTCCCAATTAAAAGCCTTGGCACTGATGTACCGACTCTTATAGCTCTTTTGGTTTGTCTGATTCCTACTACTATCGGAGCCTTACTTGCCGCTATAGGAATTGCTGGCATGGATCGCGCTTTACAAAACAACATTATCGCCAAAAGTGGTAAAGCAGTTGAGTTGGCTGGTGATGTCGATGTAGTTTTATTGGATAAGACAGGAACAATTACCCTTGGAAACCGCCGCGCCACAACCTTTATCCCCGTTGGAGACTTTTCCTCTTCTGAATTAGGTAGATTGGCCGCCCTTTCGTCTGTTGCCGATGCTACTCCTGAAGGTAAAAGTATTATTAAATTATATGAAGAACAAAATAAGATTCCCATTAGCGAACCTACAAATAGTAAGTTCGTTCCTTTCACTGCTCAAACCCGTATGAGCGGTATTGATCTCTCTGATGGTCAGCAAATCCGCAAAGGCGCAGCTGAAGCCGTTATTAAATTAGTCTTGAGTAGCGGCGGTCAGATCCCAAGAGAACTAAAAGAACTTGTAGATAATGTTTCATCCAAAGGTGCTACTCCATTAGTTGTCGCCGATGATAATAAAATAATTGGCGTGGTTGTTCTTGAGGATATCCTTAAACCTCATATGAAGGAAAGATTTGAACGTTTAAGAAAAATGGGACTCCGGTCAGTCATGATTACTGGAGATAACCCTTTAACCGCTAAGGCTATTGCTGAAAAAGCAGGCGTTGACGACTTCCTTGCCGAAGCAACTCCTGAAACTAAACTCGCCTATATCAAAAAAGAACAGGAAGGCGGTAAGCTTGTCGCTATGATGGGAGATGGTACAAATGACGCCCCCGCTTTAGCTCAGGCTGATGTCGCCCTCGCTATGAATGCCGGCACCCAGGCTGCAAAAGAAGCCGCTAATATGGTCGATCTTGATAGCGACCCTACTAAGTTAATTGAAGTCGTGGAAGTCGGTAAACAATTACTAATTACCCGAGGTTCTTTAACCACTTTCTCTATCGCAAATGATGTGGCTAAATACTTCGCCATTATTCCTGCCCTTTTTGCCGGCACCCTGCCTTGGCTAAAATCTGTAGATATTATGGACCTTCATTCTCCTACTTCAGCTATTCTATCAGCAGTAATCTTTAATGCTTTAATAATCCCGGCTCTTATTCCGGTTGCCCTTAAAGGTGTCCGTTACCGTGCATTAGGCGCTGATGCCTTGTTAAGAAGAAATTTATTCATCTGGGGATTAGGAGGCGTTGCCCTCCCCTTCCTGGGAATTAAATTGATCGATTTATTCATGGTATTTTTCCATATGGTGTAATAATGAAAAATCAATTATTAAAAAGTATTTATTTGTTATTGTTTACCGTTGTTATTGCTTGCGTCCTTTACCCCTTGGTCCTATGGGCTGTTGGACAGGTATTTTTCCCGCATCAGGCTAATGGAAGCATTATAAATGGCCCCGATGGAAAACCTGTTGGCTCAGAATTAATTGCTCAGCAATTTACTAAGGATGAATATTTCCAGCCCCGCCCTTCTGCTGCATCATATAATGGAGCAGCTTCTTCTTCTTCAGCTTTATCTGTCTCCAATTATGCTCTTAGAAACAGGGTCGCTAATATGATTGGACCAATTGTAAAATATAATAGCGGACCCAAAGCTGGACAACTCGTTGCACCCGATATAGAAAGCTGGTTCCAAAAAGATATTTATCAGGGTTCTCCTCATATCGTTGCTCAATGGGCTGATTTACACAATTCACTTGCACAGGCCTGGGTTACTCTCGACTCATTGCATTCTCAATACGTTATCGATTGGTCAAACTCTCATCATAATATCATAACAAAATTTATTCAGAATAACCCTCAGATACCTCAGCCTAAACCCGCAGACCTGGCTGTTGTTTTCTTTGAAACTTACTCTTTAGAATATCCCGGTAAATTCCCCACTGTTGGTACTGATGTTGTTAATGGTAATTCTGTTGCTATTATTAAACCAGCAAATACAGGTACTGATATTCAATCAATTTTCTTTGACATGTGGCGACAGGATAACCCCAAAGCTGATTTACAGAATCTTCCGGGAGATATGGTTACCACTTCCGCTTCAGGTCTTGATCCTGATATCTCTTTACAGAATGCTGAATTTCAATTAGATAGAGTATCATCTAAATGGGCATCTGATTTAAAGAGGGATCCTGTTCAGGTTAAACAGGAAATTGAGCAGATACTGCAAAGTAATGTTTCTGCGCCTATGGGAGGACTCTGGGGTGATAAGTTTATAAATGTTCTCAGGGTAAATCTTGATCTTAGAAATCGCTTTGGTTCGCCAATGTAAATATTAACTATCATCAGTCCTGCAAACATGATTTTAATATATTTAAAGGAATAAATTATGGTAGGAATATCTACTAGATTAAGTTTAATCATTATCTTTTCATCATGCCTTGTCGTTATGGGACCTAATGCTTATCCAGCAAAGCTCCCCGCTGATAAAAATGATGTTCAATCTTCAGTTTCTGATTCTTCAAATTCAAATGATCCTAAAGTAGATGAATCCGCAGGTGAACCTTTCGCTTGGGGCGATTTTACTTGGCTTAACGGCAATAACAGACAGAAGTCTGCACTGCTCGATTCGAAATATTTTACAGGCACATTCGTCACCGATGTTAATTATAACTATTCTTTTAATAATCCAATAGATCATACTAACGTCGGTTCAACTGCTACTTTCCGCGAGAATGAATTCGATCTTTCTTTTGTAGGTGTCGGCGGTGATTTCCATTATGGACATGCAAGGGGAAGGTTGTATCTCCAGTTTGGTACCCGCGCTACCGGAGTGCCTCGTAATGATTTCAGCGTGTTGCGCGGTCAGTACCAGCTTGATAATGCCTACCGCTATATCAGCGAAGCTTATGGAGGATATCATTGGGATACATGGCACGGCATCAATCTCGACATTGGTATTTTCATGTCCTACGTGGGTCTCATGTCTTATACTAATTTTGAGAACTGGTCTTACCAGCCCTCATATACTTCTGATAATACCCCTTGGTTTTTTCATGGCGCTAGACTTCAGACTTTCCCTTCTGACCGTTTGAAAATTGAACTATGGTTAATTAACGGCTGGCAGACATATGGAATGTTTAATGACCAGCCCGGTGTCGGCTACCAGATATTATACCGCCCCCTCGAAAGTATTTCATGGGTGTTTAATGGCTATTATGGATATGATACGCCTGCAAATAACAGCAGGCTAAGAATTCATAGCGATAACAGTTTGCAGTACAGATATGTTAATTCTCCCGGTTCCTTTGTTTCAAAAGCAGCATTCTCTCTTACAGGCGATTTAGGTTTTGAATCCGGCGGCGGTGTTACTGCATTCGGCGGTCCTGCTGGACCTAAACAAAACTTTATAAGCGGTATGCTCTATAATCATCTCTGGTTCTATGATGAACATATTGCATGGAATCTTGGCGGAGGATATGTTCAAAACCCCGGCCGTTATCTTATCCTTACTCCAACTGGCGTTGCTTTCCAGACGTTTACTGAAAACCCCGGTGATGATTTCAAGGCCTGGGATATCTCTACTACTATTCAGTATATGCCTGATGAATATGTTACCTGGGAACTCGAATATGTTCATCGCGAAGCTAATGTTCCTTACTTCGCAGGACATGGTGGAGTTACTTCACCAAACGGGTTTGTAACAACTCCCCTGATTCCCCAATGGAGCCCCGATCTCGTTAAAGCTGAATCACGTATAATATTCGCCCTATTGTTTAGAATGTAATCGCAGACGCTAAAAAGAATACTGGGAAGAATGAAGGTTAGACAGAATATTGCATATTGACAACAGGGGTTAAAATCAATAGTCTCTTGATTTAGATCCCAGGTAAAGTAAAGGAAAATGTGCTTCCCACTCCTTCTTTGCTCTCTACAAATATATTCCCGCCATTCTTTACCACAAATTCTTTGCATAGCAGAAGCCCTAACCCGGTACTTAATTCACCTTCTGTCCCCTTTGTAACTATTTTCCCATCAAGTACAAAAAGCTTATCTATGATAGATTGAGACATGCCGACACCTGTATCGCTGATTGAAACCTTTACCATCTTGTTTTCAATCTGTCCTGCATTTATTGTTACAGTGCCGCCCCGCTTAGTGAATTTAACTGCGTTTGAGATGAGATTTAATAAAACAGAATTTATCATGTTTTCATCTCCCATAACCTTAAATGAATCTTTTATGTTATTCACTAAAGTTATACCCTTTTGTTCGCATCCTGTTTTTATGTGTTCAACATTCACAGCTGCCATATCTGTTACTGATAATTCTTTTGCATTATAACTAATAAATCCTTTTTGCATCTGGGTCCAGTCAAGCAGGTTTTTAAGAAGCCTGAATAAGTTATTTGCTGATTTATGCAGTCCATTCCCTAACTCTGTCAATTCCTCCGAAGTATAACTCCCCGCATCCTCCGCAATCAATTCTGTTAAACTCAAAAATCCTTGGAAAGGACTCTTTAAGTCATGCGCTATTATTGAGAAGAATTTGTTCTGTGTAGCATTTAATCTTATCAGCTCTTCATTTTTACTGTCTAATTCAATATTTAATTTCTCATGATATCTCTGCCTTTTGTATAAGAAAAAAGAATAAAGAGAAATCATACTAACTATTGTTAATGATGTTAATATCCACATCATCATCTGCGAATTCTTTTTATCTATTTCCAGAGATTCTATCCTTATCTGATGATCTTGGATTTTCAACTCATTTGTTTTTTCAATATTTGCAATCTTAACACTATTGTCCATTGAATATACAGAATCATGGTTGGTGGTATAAATCTTATAATATTGCAGCGCATTTTTATAATCACCTAACTTCTCATATATCTTAGAAAGTAATAACGAATTTTCAGAGACAGACTGTAAATCATTTACTTCTTTGTATAATGACATTGAGCTGTCTATGTATTTTTTCGCTTTATTAAGATTATTTGTTTTATCACTGCTTATCTGTGAGCAGTAATCTTTTATATTTACACTATCTCCCCCTAGGCTAAAATATATCCTCCCGATAGTACTGAAACTGTTTGCCTGATTATAAGAACTATTAATCTCCTTGCTGATCCTTAATGAATTTAATCCTTCATTCAGTGCCTCGCAATATTTCCCCATATATAAATTGTTTTCTGAAATATTAGCTAGGTTCCGGGATACTGCATCTTTATCATTAAATTTCTCATCAATCCTTAAAGCTTTATAATAATATTCATTCGCTTTTTCATACTCCCTTGAGTTGCTGTATACAACACCAAGGTTCCCGAAATTAAGCGACTGACCTTCAAGATTATTTAGCTTTTCATTAATTACCAATGCCTTATTAAAATATTCAATCGCCTTGCCTGGTTCATTTATATTTATATATAACAATCCGAGATTATTTGACATCGTGGCAATCATGCTTTGATTACCCATATCTGTAAATCTGTTTAATGCCTGCATGAAACAGTCTAATGCTTTTGGAAAGTTCCCCTTAATTGAATAATTAGTCCCAATATAATTGTATGCATATGCTATTCCCGCAGCATAATGTAGCTTTTCTGCTAGTGCTTTCGATTGTTCACCATATTTAATACCCAGATCTGTATCAAATCGATGATATTCAAAAGACAATATCCCAAGCAAAATTACTTTATTTATATTCTCCTTAGCGCCCGGTAAACAAGATTTAAGCGAATCAATTAATTCTGATCCCTGTTTTTGGGGAAAAGCATTTGCTGTTATAATAAGTGCTAAAAGAATACCAATTAAATATTTCTTCATATAATTATATTAATCCCCCTTATCAAAGAGGGTGCCGCTTCAGCGGCGTGGGTTTGTTAACTCCTAACTTCCTACTCCTTACTCCTTACTCCCTACTCCTTACCCTTCCATCCTTATCGGCAGAATAATATTAGTCACTCCGCTCCAATGCAGATTCTTCTGAATCGCAAACGACGCTTCATTGTGCAGTATACGATGATACATCTTCTCTATTCTGAAATTAAGTCTCCCTGTGAATACTGCTGAATGTGGAAATTCATGCGCTACACTTACACATAAATCTGTTGCCGTTTTTATAAGATCAGTTCCTGTGTCCAGCCTGTACTCTGCTGGGAACCCGAACTTCCTCGCGAGTTCAACATATTTCTTAAGTGAATCCTCAACTTCTTTCTTATGGGTATCTATATGCTCCTCACCCTTGAATAATCCCTGGTCTACTACAACTACTGATACAAACACAAAGTTCTTGTAGAAATTAGGGAACTGACGGACTATAGTGAAAAATGTGTGCACTCCGAATCCGTTAAAATTACTAACTAACTGTATTGCCGTATTTTTTTTCTTATCAACCGGTTCTGTATTTGGATCACCTACTGCAGGTATTCCATCCAGCAGTACATCAAATTTCTGCTTCTCTATATTGATTTTATTATAATGACTCCTGATTATATAACAAATAACTATTAGAACAGATGTTATAACAAGCGTCAGCCATCCGCCTTCACGGAATTTCTCAAATACAGTTATTGTCAGAATGGTAACGCACATTGTGAGTCCCGTTAAATGCACACTAAGATGCTTCTTCCACTCTTTCTCTACTTTACGGTGCTTTATAAAAAAGCGCGACATGCCAAATTCTGAAAGCGAAAATGTTAAAAATACATTTATCGAGTACATTACTACCAAGGCTCCTATTGAACCATGTGTATAAAACAACAGAAGCAGCGCTGCAATTCCCACCAGAAGAACTCCATTTCGCATTGTAAGTCTTTCTGAAAATGCTCCGAAACGGTGAGGTAACCATGAATCTATCGCCATATTTGCCATTACTCTGGGCGCATCAATAAACCCCGCCTGCGCTCCTACTAATAAAAGTGCTCCTTCTGAAAATATCGTAATAACAGCTATCGCTCCTCCAAAATGCCAGCCTCTGAATAAGTTATCCGCAAGGACCGCATTAAGTGTCTTTCCCTCTGTTAATTTTACTCCGACTAACAGGTAACATAGAAATAATCCTCCCGCTGTTATTGCCAGTGAGGTCGCCATGTATGCCATCGTCCGCTTTCCCGTTTTTACCTTTGGATCCCGCATAATCTGAAGTCCGTTAGACACTGCCTCTATTCCGGTATACGTTCCTCCGCCTAATGAATATGCCCTCAGGAATAACATCAGAATACCCATGAATCCTATCTGTCCTATGTCTAGCTTTAAACTGGCTCGCGCATTTGTTACTACAGGACCAATTTCACCAACATGACTAAATATTCCAAACCCCAACAATAGTGCATGTGAGAGTATAAAAACCACGAAAATAGGCGCTAATCCTGTTATCGATTCTTTTACCCCCCTTATATTAAGCACTATCAGCAGAATAATAAGTACTGCAGCAAAAGGCACTCTCATTGATTGATATTGTATAGGAAAATAACTGAAGATTGCAGCTGAACATGCCGCTATCGATACTGTAATTGTTAATATATAATCCACTATCAAAGCAGAACCAGAAATCACTCCCGCTCTGTCTCCAAGCATGTGTGTCGCTACTATATATCCGCCCCCTCCATGCGGGAAGTGTTCTATTATCCTTGAGTAAGCATAAGATATTACAAAAACTGTAATACCCGTCGCTAAAGCTAAAAACAATGCTAGGTAAGCATGACTCCCTAATGCACGAAATGCCTCTTCAGGTCCATATGATGATGATGATAATCCATCTGCTCCCAAACCAATCCATGCAAGCACTGGAATAAGCGCCATCTTATGAAATATTTTGGGATCATTTAGGTTCTTAGGTGCTCCAAATATCGCTTGTGAAAACCTGTGTGTGCCTGAAGAATTGTCCTGGCTGTCTGGCATTTATAAACTGCTATGTTGTTAATAAAAAACGCGTGAATATTACACATATTTTGCTTGAATTAAAAAAAAGAACTGACTATTAATCATACAATTATATCCCCAATTCCCTAAATCTGTAATATAATTGGGTTTATACCAATAATTATGATGATTAAAGAGAAATATTACTTTTTTTTCATACTTTTGCTTCTGTAAAATTTGTTTAGAATTATTCAATGGATGAACTCTTTTTCTCTACTTTCTTTTTATCAATCCGGCTTGCTTTATTTACAACAATAATTCTGTTCGTAATCGGCATCCCGGTCGCCTACTTCTTGTCCTATTCAAAGTTAAGAATAAATGGACTCCTTCAGGCTTTGATAAGTATGCCTTTGGTTCTTCCTCCTTCTGTATTGGGATTCTACCTGCTCCTCTCCTTTAGCCCTAATTACGCTTTCGGCAGTTTCCTCCTTAAGTATTTTGATTTGCGCCTTGCCTTTACTTTCACTGGAATTCTTGTCGGCTCCTTGATTTATAACCTCCCCTTCATGATAAATTCTATTCAATCCGGTTTTAGCAATCTGCCCGCTTCCCTTAAGGATGCTTCTTATACACTCGGTAAATCAAGATTCACAACTTTAATTAAAGTCCTTCTTCCTAATATTAAACCGGCTCTGCTGACTGGCATCTGCCTTACATTTGCTCATACAATCGGCGAGTTTGGAGTTATTCTCATGATCGGTGGTAATATCCCCGGCCAAACCAGAGTCGCCTCAATAGCCGTCTATGATGAAGTCCAGTCCCTTAACTTCTCCGCAGCTCATAAATATTCTTTATTCCTTGTCCTCTTTAGTTTTATTATCCTCGTTTTGATTTACAGTATTAACAAAGAATTTCTTAAATGGAAAAAACTCTGATCGAACTGCACCTGCAGAAAAATATTCATACCATCAAGGGAAAACTTCTCCTCGATGTTCACTTTTCCATCCCTGAATTCGGCTTCATTACTTTATTTGGAAAATCAGGAGTCGGTAAAACTACTATTCTAAGAATGATTGCTGGATTAACAAAACCTGACTCCGGCTATATTAACATTGGAAATGATTCCTGGTTCAACTCAATTAATAAACTCAACCTCAAAACTCAGAAACGAAATATTGGTTTTGTTTTTCAGGACTATGCACTATTTCCTAATATGACCGTGGAACAGCATCTTTTTTATGCTCAGACATTAAAAGACTCTGCTCATGTAAATGACCTCTTGGAAATATTTGACCTTAAAGGACTCCGAACTAGAAAACCTGATACACTATCGGGCGGTCAAAAACAACGGGTCGCAGTTGCACGAGCCCTTGCGCGTAAACCCCAGATATTGCTTCTTGATGAACCCCTTTCTGCTCTTGATAGTGATTCAAGATTAATACTTCAGGATGAGATAATGGAAGCGCATAAAAGTTTCCATTCAACTACAATATTAGTAAGCCATGATGTTGATGAAATTACTCGATTATCCGATATGGTTTATGTAATAGATAACGGAAGAATAGTAAACAGTGGAAATGCTGATTTTATATTCAAAGAACCGGAACTTGCCGATTTATCATACAAAGGTAAAATTACAGGAATAGAAAAAAGCAAAATTGAAATTGAACTTACTGAAAATAATCCCCCAACATTTAAACCCGGAGATATAATAACCATCTCCTCAAAATAACCCATTAAAGTGTCCTTATTACCTTAGAAAATTTGATGGACTTCATTCCTTATTCCCGTGCATATAAATAATACCTTAAGAAAATTTGATGGACTTCATTCCTTATTCCCGGCATTAAATTGTCCTTATTAACAGACAAATAGTAATTATGCCCTTATTCCCGTGCATATAAATAATACCTTAAGAAAATTTGATGGACTTCATTCCTTATTCCCGGCATTAAATTATTGGCGTTAAAAAAATTCAGCATAGGTTAAACAATGGAAAAGATATGAAGAGAATGGGGAAATACGAGCGAAGCGAGATTATTTCCCACATATTAATTATAGGTAGGCCATACGAAGCGCTGAATTTTTAGCCAATAATTTACAGCCGATGTTCTTTTGGTACTTTTCTTGCGCCAAGAAAAGTACGGAAAAAGAATTACGGAAAAAGAATTACGGAAAAAGAAGAGTAACTATTTATAATACTTACTCTTCAATCCCATACTCTTTCAACTTGCGATAGAGTGTGGTCAGCCCAATACCAAGAATCTCTGCTGCCTTAGATTTATTCCCCTCCGACACTTCCAGCACCTTAATAATATGCAGCTTTTCAATTTCCTCAAGCTTTCCTGATGTCTGTCTCGAAATGTTTCTCCTCCCGTTAAACATATCCTTCGGTAAAGCAGAAGGTAAAAGCACATTCCCGTCTGTCAGAATCACTGCGCGCTCAATAATATTCCTTAACTCCCTTATATTCCCCGGGAAACTGTACTCTTTCAACTTCCTTATACACTCTTCATCAATTGAAGTTATATTCTTATTCATGTGTGTCGCATATGACTTCACAAAATAATCCGCAAACACTGATATATCCTCAGGCCTTTCGCGTAAAGGAGGAAGCTCTATCTTCATAGTATTTATTCTGTAAAATAGATCGGGACGGAAATTTCCCTTCTCTATTTCTTCGTTAAGATTTTTATTAGTGGCAGCTATTACTCTCACATTTACAGAAGTTGGTTTCGTGTCTCCTGATTTGATGAACTCATTAGTTTCAAGCACCCGAAGTATTTTCGATTGCAGTGAAATATCCATTTCACCAATCTCATCAAGAAATATAGTCCCCTCGTTTGCCTCTTCAAATAAACCCTTCTTGTTTTTAACTGCCCCCGTAAACGCCCCGGCTTTATATCCGAACATCTCGCTTTCAAGCAGATCCTTTGATATGGCAGAACAGTTAATCGCCACAAATGAATGTTTGTTCCTGTGACTCCCATTATGTATCGCCTGAGCAAAAATCTCCTTCCCCGTACCCGTTTCTCCCGTCAGAAGCACGGTTACATCTGTTTCCGCAGCCCTTTGCGCAAGATGAACAACTTCCCTTATCTTTAATGATTTGCCCGTTATATTTTCAAAGTTGTACTTCTCCCCTACTCTTTTCTCAAGCTGCTCTATACGCGTGCTCATGTTTGACTTTTCTAATGCCCGCTCAACAGCAGTAAGTATTTTATTATCCTCATCCCCTTTAGTTATATAATCAAACGCTCCACGTTTAATTGCCGTTACTCCATCTGCAATTGTGCCGTAGGCTGTTAGAACAACTATTTCTATTTTATTGTTTATTTCCTTTATCTTCGGTATCAGATCAATTCCTGATATTCCCGGAAGCTTTACATCCGATACCACCACATGAATATCTTCAGAATTTAAAACTCTTAACCCTTCCTCCCCGTCATTGGCTTCAAAT
>TBL_comb47_HYPODRAFT_10001641_pt1 | contig 28850 bp, 29 predicted proteins | sample TroBogypolimnion_40_FD_10682 | JGI IMG/M metagenome (IMG submission 10682) | reverse complement strand
CTTGTAGCCAGGCGATTTCGCGCTCAGCAGATTCCAATGAGTGACGACGCCACTCAACTAAATAACGGTCGATTCCTTCGGGTGACTTCTCAAGTTCTACGCGAAGGATCTTTGCCTTCTCATCTAACTTGTGGTGACGACCTTCTAGGATTTGCAGACGGTTGCGTTGTGGAGTTGGGCCAAAGAATGCGAACCGAACTTCAAAACTTTCATCTTCCCAACTATCTGGCTCGCTGCTCGAGGAGATCGCCTCAAAGCGACTTAGACCAGTGTCGGTTATTGCATAAACGATTCGTGAGCGGCGACTGCCACCCACCTCCTCCGAGACGCTCTCTTTGATGACTCCCGCCTCCAGCATGCGATGCAACTGGGGGTAGAGAACCGAGAAAGAGAGAGCTCTAAAAGGGCCATAGATTGCGGTCATCCGCTTGCGGAGCTCGTAGCCGTGGAGTGGGCCCTGGCTGAGAACGCCAAGTAGGGCGAACTCCAGGGATTCACTTCGCGAGCGCATCTATATACTCCAATTAGTATTTCGAATAGGTACTATCGAATCGATATAACGAGACGTAACCTATCGACTCGATACAAAACTGTCCACTTCAAACCGCCCTTGCCGACTACCCTGAGCGAGTGACTTTGATCATCCCCTCGCGGCTCTGGGAATACCTCATTGCGGCCACGCTCATTATCTTGGCTCCTGGCCCCAGCGTCCTGTTCACGATTGCCCGAGCTGTCTCCTGGGGTCGTGCTACGGCTGTGGCGACCGTCCTGGGCAATGCGTTGGGCATGTTCACGATCTCGGTGCTAGTTGCCGTGGGCCTAGGGCCAATCCTCCAGCGTTTTCACCCTATCTATATAGGTGTCCAGTGGGCCGGCGCCCTCTACCTGGTTTATCTCGGTATCGATGCGATACGCCACAGTAAAGAGCATGCGCAGTCCATGACCGATGTGAGTGGTGGTAAGCCATCACTCGGTAAAACAATTCGCCAGGGGTATCTGGTCGGTGTTCTCAACCCCAAGAGCATGGTCTTCTTCGCCGCGATACTCCCCCAGTTCACCGACCGTGCCAAAGGGCACCTCACCTCTCAACTCCTACTGCTCGGTGCAATCTTCTGCATTATCTGCTTCTTCTCGGATGGAACATGGGGCATCGTGGCGGGAACTATCCGAAACTGGCTCTCCTCTGATGCGCGGCGCCTCGAACGCTTGCGCGCCGGTGGAGGTTTTGTGATGGTCGGTCTAGGAATTATCACCTTTGCAAATTCTCTGCTCAATTCATAATCCTCTAGCCGTGGCGGTTTGCGCAGTTGTCACCGCTTTAGTACAGACTAAAGCCTACAAATAATCAGAAGGGTTTATCTCTTCGCTCCTCAGAGAAGTAGGTCATCATGGGCGAACCACGCGCCGCTATTAGTCCCAGCCATTTAACGTATGCCTGGGGTGACTGTCACCGTTGTCTCTGGTTGCAGTACAACCATTCAGTTGCAGCCCCAATGACGATGCCGCTCATTGGAGATCTGGCAGATATGCAGGAGCGCTACTTCATCGGCGCTAAGACATCTGATATGCACCCCGATCTACCAGAAGGCAGAGTCCACTCCCATGGCGGTTGGGTGGTATCTAAAAACATCGTGGTGGATGGAGTTGACTCAGGTCTCTTCATTCGAGGTAAATACGATCTACTGCTGGAGTTTCCCGATGGCACCTTTGGTATCGTTGACTGCAAATTACAGAAAAATGGCTACGATAAAAGCGTTTTCTACGCCCCACAACTCGAGGCTTACGCATTCAGTTTGGAAAATCCGCAGAAAGATGCGCCTAAGCAGATCTCGATGGTTGGACTGTATACCTGGTCACTCGATCGCGCTTCGGGCAATCTAGGCGCTGGATTTGGCTACCGCGTTAATAGTTCTTGGTTCCCTGCGGAACGCAATCCGATTGCACTGCAAGAGCGTTTAGCTGATCTAGTCCGCATGATTCGCGGTGAATGCCCACCAGCTAAAGATGGCTGCGGTATCTGCGACTATGTTTCAGCGCGAAGAGATGTATTAGGAAACGGTTAGTTCTCTTCGTTCTTCTTTAGCTCTTCTGCGATCGCGCTCTTGGCATCCGATGCATACATGTCAACATAGACCTGGCCTGAAATCTTTTGAATCCCTTGCATAATCTCATCGGTTACTTTTCGTAAAGTCGCAAGATCGCTGGAATCACCCGTGAAGTACATCGGCTCTCCAAAGACCATCTCAACGCGACGTACCTTTGGAACAACTTGACCAGTCGGTTGAATCTCCGCGGTATTAAACATGGCCACGGGAACTACTGGCGCACCAGAGTCAATCGCCATACGAGCTATTCCAATACGACCTTTATAGAGTCGACCATCTGGGGAGCGGGTGCCTTCGGGATAAATTCCGATGCATTGGCCTTCTTCCAGGAGTTTTAATCCGGTGCGAATAGCGGCCTCACTTCTGCGCCCACCAGCTCTATCGACGGGCACTTGCCCCAGCGCTTGAAATGTAATCTTCTTAATAAATCCTTTAATGCCAGGCGAGGTGAAATACTCACTCTTCGCCATAAAAGTTACCTTGCGTGGAACTACCAATGGCATAAATACTGAATCACTAAATGAGAGGTGATTAGAGGCCACAATTACTGGGCCCAGATTTGGCACATGGCGCAAACCCGTAACCTTGGGACGGAAGAGCAGCATCAGGATCGGGGTCAAAAATGACTTTAAAAATGTGTATGCCATCTGCCTGCCCATCCTCTCTTCTATCTCGATTCGCACTCGCCTCGCCCACCGAAGGTCGAGGGGTCTAATTTAGGGGTTAAAGGCCACTCTATGACACCATCTGAGCGTGAGCGATATAGCAAACTCAGAAAATTTCTACCTTTCTGGTGGAAAAACCGGGGTTCTCCTACTCCATGGCTTCACCGGCTCTCCGGCATCTATTCTGCCGTGGGCTCGCGGAATTCACGAAGCAGGTTTCACCGTATCGGTTCCGCGCATTGCAGGACATGGCACGCAATGGCAGGATCTCAATAGGAGCACATGGGAAGAGTGGCTCGACTCGGTTGAATCAGCTTTTCAAACCCTTAAAACTAATTGCGATCGAGTATTCGTTGCCGGCTTCTCAGTGGGTGGGGCGCTCGCGCTCAAGCTCGCACAGAGCCATGGCTCTGAAATTGAAGGACTGCTGCTCCTGAATCCCTCGATCTTTGATGAGAGAAAGTTTTTTAAGCTGGTGCCTATTCTTAAATACTTACTCCCATCGATTAGAGGAGGGGCGAGCGATGTTGCAAAACCTGGCGCCCCGAAACATGGGTACGACCGGATACCTCTCAAAGCGCTCGACTCGGTCCGCGATCTTTGGCGCCATGTCGAACACGATCTCTATCTCATCGATCTACCAATTCTTATCGGCTACTCAATCAATGATCATGTAGTAAACCCAGACTGCAGCCACACCATCATAGATAGCGTTTCGTCGCCTAGCATTCGAGAGATAATCTTTGAACAATCTTTTCACAACGTATCTCTTGATTATGAGTTGGAAGATTTAATCTCAGAAAGCGTTGAATACATCGAAGATGTGCTCTCCGGAGAGTTTGAGCGAAACAATGAGAGCGATGAGAACGAATTGATTGACGCAGAGTTCGAGTCGATCGTCTCGCAACTTTCACTGGATGAATCGCACCCCACGACTTACCTCGATGAACTTGATGCGCGCGGTGAAGATCACTTTGTGCATCCAAATCCAGAACTACCCAAGGTTGATCAGTCGGCACGAATAGCCTTGATATGCCTGATAGGTGGACCTGCCTACCTACTCTTGGAGTACACCACAGGATTTACCTTCTTTGGTACGGGACCCTGGCCCGGCGTTCTGTTATTTATAGGTGGTGTTGCAGCGTCGATGGCTCGATTGGCAAGAAATGATGAAGATTACGACGATGGTGCAGAGGTGTAATTACTAGCGGCGTGCAAGATCCGCAACACCAACAAGACCAGCATCATTTCCGAGTTCAGCGACCAAGACCTTTGGAGCTGGATGTTTTCCGTTGAATGGCAAGTACTTTGCAATTGCAGCGCGAGTTGGATTCATCAGAAGGTCGCCAGCATCTACAACTCCCCCGCCAATAACTACACAAGCTGGATCAACAATCATGCAGATTGATGCAATCCCGGCACCGAGCCAATCACCAGTGGTATTAAATGCTTCAACGGCGAGAGGATCACCCATGCGCGCTGCATCAGTGATGTGATTTCCTTTAATACCTTCTACCGTTCCATCACCACGAGCTAATAAATTTTGCGCGCGCGACAGATCAAGCGCGATCGCCTCTAAGAGATGGCGGTGGAGGGCAGTGCCTGATGCGTATTGCTCGAAACATCCATAGGAGCCACAACCGCACAGATGTCCCCCTGGTACTAAGCGCATATGACCAAACTCTGCGGCAACCCCAAATGCACCACGGTAGAGCGAACCATTATTAACAAGTCCCCCACCAATTCCAGTTCCGACTGTCACCATCATTAATTCGCTCTCGCCACGGCCAGCGCCGTATACCGCTTCACCCCACGCTGCAGCATTAGCATCATTCTCGATGACGACGGGTAGCGTTATTTCGCGCGAAATCTCTGCCTTAAGATTGACGCCGTTCCAGCCTGCAATATTTGGGGTAGCGAGCATCGTCTGACGATCAGAGGAGACGAAACCTGCCGCTGAAATACCAACACTGGTCGCCTCATGTTGAGCGAGCAACTCTTGAATGACCCCAATGACGGTCTCAGTGAGTTCGTCTCCGCCCGCCTTAGGCGTATCTTCGCGATGGGTTGTCAGGATATTTCCCGCGCCATCCACGACACCACCCAGGACCTTGGTGCCACCAATGTCAACGCCGATGCTGAAATTTTCCACGTGCAAAGATTACCTTGCGTTAGCCCGTGAAAGTTCTCCTCTTTCCCACTAGCGTTCTCGCATGATCGAGACCTACCTGCCAGCGTTAGCGCCACACCCAACGACGGGGAACATCACCACCATCATTACCGATCGCGTCGCCCAAGAGCCAGGTCGAGTGCTCGTGTCTCGTCCGTTGGGAAATGGCTGGCAGCCCGTTACTGCTGTTGAGTTCGATCAAGAGATCCGAAGCGTGGCAAAAGGATTGATCGCCCACGGAGTTGCTCGAGGCGATCGGGTCGCAATCATGGCCAAGACTCGTTATGAATGGACAATCTTAGATTTTGCCATCATTTACTGTGGTGGGATAACGGTTCCGATCTATGAGACTTCTAGCGCCGAACAGGTGCGATGGATTTTGAGTGATTCAGCCAGCGTTCTACTTGTTGTGGAATCTCCCCATTTAGCGGAGTTATCTGAATCTGTTCGCCCCTCCACCTGCCGCGAAATTCTTACCATCACAGAAGATGCAATCCCAGCACTTGTCCTCGCCGGAAAAGACGTGCCTGATTCGGGAGTTGATGAACGCATCAACTCCCTCGGGCCGGAAGATTTGATGACTTTAATATATACATCTGGAACAACGGGCAACCCCAAGGGAGTTACATTCACTCACGGCAATTTCATCTCAGAGTGCTCCAATGTTGTGCTCTATGCACGAGTTGAATTTCTTAAACCGGGTGGATCAACTCTGCTCTTCCTGCCGATCGCGCATGTATTTGGCCGGATGATTCAATTTGGCGCGATCCATGCCGGCCTGCATCTGGCTCATTGCGGCGACATCAACCGTCTGCCCCAAGATCTCGCAACTTTTAAACCTACCTTGGTGCTCGCAGTCCCCCGTATCTTCGAAAAGGTCTACAACAGTGCAGAGAACAAAGCTCATGAGGCTGGCAAATCAAAGATCTTCAAGAAAGCGGTAGATACTGCCGTCGCATATTCTGAAGCTNTTGATTCTGGAACATTCTCAATAAAGAGTCGTGCCTTGCACCTCATCTTTGATCGCCTAGTTTATTCCAAGATTCGCACTGGGCTAGGTGGCAAAGTTGATGCGGCAATCTCTGGTGGCGCCCCCCTTAGTCCGCGCTTGGGACATTTTTTCAGAGGCGCTGGAATCAACATCCTGGAAGGTTATGGGTTAACAGAGACAACTGCTGCTTCATCTCTCAATGTGCGCTCTGCACAGAAGATCGGAAGCGTGGGTCGTCCTATTCCTGGTACCCGCATAAAGATTGCACCAGATGGCGAGGTTCTCGTAAAGGGGGCGGTCGTGATGAAGGGCTACTGGCAGAACGAAGCTGCAACTCGCGAGTGCATGACTGACGATGGATATTTCAAGACCGGGGATCTAGGAACTATCGACGATGAGGGATACCTCAGTATCGTGGGCCGCAAGAAAGAAATCATCGTGACATCGGGTGGAAAGAACGTTGCACCTGAAGTACTTGAAGATCGTCTGCGCTCGCACCCGCTCATCAGCCAATGCATGGTCGTTGGCGATAACAAGCCATTCATAGCCGCGCTTATCACCTTAGATCTAGACTCCATTAAGTCATGGTCCAAGAGCAATAAAAAGGCGGGCGCCTCACTCGCCGAACTAACGAAAGATCCAGCGCTAATCGACGTTATTCAGACCGCCGTTGACGAAGCAAATAAAGTGGTTAGTAGGGCTGAGTCGATCAGAAAGTTCACCATCCTGCCGCAAGATTTCACTATCGCCGACGGACAATTAACAGCAAAACTCTCGGTAAAGCGCCATGTGGTTAACCAGCAATTTGCCCAAGAGATCGCTGATTTATTTGGCTGATATGGCCGAAGAGCGCGCTCGAATTGCTCGCGAACTTCACGACGGTATCGCCCAAGAGTTGGCAGCTATTGGTTATGCCCTCGATGCAGAGATCGGACGAACAGATACAACGAATGAGTCACGCCGAGCGCTACGCGCCATTCGTGAAGACATTACTCATCTCAATTCAAAAGTCCGCCTGGAAATTTATCAATTGCGTTCTTCTCACGAATTGCCAGCCCAGAAGCAATTGGAGGAGGCTCTAGGAGCTCTGGAATTAGATTGTGCAATCACCGGAAGGTTGCCAGTTGACCCCTCTGGTCTGGAACTTTCGAAGGTGATCATTGAACTCGCCAGAAATGCCCACAGTCATGGCCATGCCACCTCACTTCACATTGATATTTCAACAGATTGCATAACACTCGAAAATGATGGGCTGGCATCGGGCTCTATCAACGATGAACGTCACGGTTTAGTCGGAATTGCAGAGCGACTCGAATCGATCGGCTGGGAGATGATGCTCGCTAATGGCTTCACAGAGATCGAAATTCGCAGGGTGAATTAATTGCTAGTCCTCATCATCGATGATCACGAATTAATCCGCAAAGGTTTGGTGCAGGCTCTGCAGGCAGCTGGCCATAATATTGTTGGAGAAGCGGCCACCGTCGCAGAAGCCCGGGCGCAACTACTATTTACAAAACCAGATCTAGTAATTGTTGATGTGAATCTCCCCGATGGATCAGGGTTGGATCTCATAACCCCGCTCACAAAGTTCATCGTATTAACCCTCGGTGATGATCCCGGTTCGCTGCAACTCGCCCACCAACGTGGGGCTGCTGCTTACGTGCTCAAGGGCGAACCAGTGACACATCTGCTTTCGATAATGGAGCAACTTGATAACTCGACCTATCATTTTGCCGCGCCGGCTCTGCCTGTAAATAGATTTGATCTCACGCAGCGTGAATTAGATGTAATCCAGATACTGCAAACCGGTTGGAGCAGCAAGGAGATGGCTGCCCACCTCTTTCTTTCAGAGGCAACGGTTAAAAGCCATCTGGCGGCAATTTATAGGAAACTCGAGGTGAAGAACCGGACGCAGGCGATTATGGTCGCTTTAGCCAATCACTTAATTACCGAGTAAAACCTCGCTAAATCGCTCTCCCCATATCTGCCAACTCCAACGTTCGATGGTCCATGCTCTGCCAGCTTGGCCCATCACAATTAATTGCGCCGGGTTATCCAACAGCTCATTGATGGTGCGTGCAATCGCATCGACTTTCGTTCCGTCGACAACTAGGCCGGTCTTGCCTTGGATAACTGCATCTGGTGCTCCACCCGAAGCTCCAGCGACAACTGGAATACCGCAGGCGCTAGCCTCTAAATAGACAATGCCCAAACCTTCTACTTCAAGTCCTGCCAGCCTCGAGCGTGATGGCATAACAAAGAGATCCCCGAGTCGAAAGTAATGAGGTAACGCGTCATACGGGATTCGACCAACGAATCGTACGTAATTGGATAAATCATGAGAGCGCACAATTTGATCAAGTTTCTTCTTTCGTGGACCTACTCCCACGAAGAGAAGAATTACGTCGGGGTGCGCTAAGAGAATCTGAGGCAGCGCCTCTAATAATTTGTCTTGCCCTTTGCGGTGTACTAGTCGCCCTACCGATATCAGAACCTGCTTGCCCTCAAGTTGTAGCTCGTGAATCAATGTCTGGGATTTAACTCCGGGAGTGAAATGTTCGATAGGGATGCCAGGAGCGATCTGTACCATCTCGCAGCGAGCGCTCACGGCTGGAGCCATTGCGCTACGAGTGAACTCTCCAAGATAGGTTAATACATCAATGGATTTAGTGGATTGCGCAAAGATGTGTCGGAACGGCGGTAACTTCGCCCACCACACCTCGTGGCCATGTGTAATTGCAACAACACGCTTTACTCCTGCGCGCTTAAGAAGTCCTGACATCCATGCTAAAGGCATAGCCGCACCAAACCAGATAACTTCGCTCTGATAGCGCAGGGCAACTGCTCGCACCCGACGATTGACCCAGGGCGTTGGAAGGAGAATTGAACTTTTATCGCGAAGGATGAGGACGCCACTCTTTTCGGTCAGAGTTTTGTCGAACTGCTCACTACCTGATTGGGCCGCGGTGTAGATAACAATCTGCGATCCATCAAGGTGATCGAGCAAGCCGAGGATGAATGTCTCTATCCCGCCCGCACGGGGACCCAGATCGTTGGTGACTAAGAGAATCTTCCGTGGCGACACACGGTAAGGCTAGTGGAGGCTCGGGAAAGTTAGGCGTGGTATCGCAGAGGTGGAACCAAGCCCTTCTGCGAAAGGGCAGAGATTGCGCTCACTTCGGCGCTGGTGATTTCGTTGCTGGGGCGCTCGGAGATGGTTAAGAGGACAGATACGACGCAATCGGAACAGGCCAGATCGCGCATAGTGCAGGTATCGCAGTCAATGATCATGTTATGAAGAGTAAAACCGACCACTGACACTTAAAGTAGCACCATGACCAATCGTGTCGCAGTCAACCTGATTGTCGGAGCCAAGGGCGAGACAACCTGGGGTGGGACCTCAGCCGGACTCTCTTTCGCCGCCGATCGCGCGCGCTTCCATCAATTACGCCGCGAATTCCAGGCCATTCTCATCGGCGGAAATACTGCGCATAACGAGCCCTACGCCAAGACGCCATTGCCCCTGATCGTTCTCACGCATCGTCCGCTCCCAGAGCATCTGGTTAAGAACCCTTTTGCGCAGGCATGGGAGCTGCCGCTCTCCGAGGCTATCTCGCGAGCCGTCAACACATATGGTGATCTGCTGATCGAGGCGGGGCCAGTATTGATCAACGATGCCATCTCACAGGGGCTCATCACAGAGATCTACCTGAGCATCTCGCAGCTACCTGGGGGCGAAAACCCTATTGATATCAGACGTTTGACTGAAAATGGAGTTGAGATTTCGCGCCAGGAAGTTGATGGCGGTCTCTTTCTGCACTATCGACTCGCGCCTTCCCACCTTTAACTGCTGGGCTAATTACCCTTATCTCATGGCCGAGAGCAAGAATTTTGAGGAAATTGTCGCGGAGATCCGCGCCATCTCTGCCCGGAGAGAGTTAATTCTGGAGGAGATTCCAGCACCCCAGAAGCTTGCCCCCTACGCCTTCGCCATGACCGCCGATACCGATGATGATGTGGCCACGGCGCGCTTTGTCCTACTTCATGATCCTGCGGGTCAAGAGGGCTGGGGAGGATATTTTCGCTGCGTAACTTTTGTCCGAGCAGCCGTTGATCACGAGATGGCTTCAGATCCCATGGTCGCCAATGTTGGGTGGAGCTGGTTAATCGAATCTCTGGAAAAATTCCACTGTGCCTACGTCCAACCCAGTGGCACCGTCACCCGCGTCACAAGCGCCTCCTTTGGAACTCTCGATGAGAGAGAAGATGATTCGGAGTTAGAAGTGAGAGCTTCTTGGACTCCTACAAATGCTGATGCAATCGCCGATCATGTACGCGCTTGGTTAGATCTCCTCGAACATAGCGCTGGGTTAGAGCCGATCCCCGAAGGCGTCACTCCCATTACTCGCAGCAACCTCAACCAGTAATAGATTCTCCTCATGCCTGAACCGTTACTCGCTCCCCGTTCGGGCCTGCCCGAACTCATTGTCGATCGTGATGGGTTTCTCGCGGCCTTAGAAGATTTGAAAAAAGGCTCTGGCCCTATTGCGGTCGATGCCGAACGTGCATCCGGCTATCGCTATAGCCAACGCGCGTATCTCATTCAGTTATTTCGCCGCGGGGGTGGATTGCATTTAATTGATCCAATAAGCGTTGGCGACCCCGATCTCTGGATGGAGATGGACTCGGCTTTTAAGGAGTGTGAATGGATCATTCACGCCAGTACTCAAGATCTTCCTTGTCTGCGTGAACTTGGCATCAACCCCGAGATTCTCTTTGATACCGAGCTTGGGGGTCGAATAGCGGGCTGCGAGAGAGTTGGTCTTGGGCCGCTCTGCGAGTCTCTCTTAGAGTTGCAATTGGCAAAAGAACATAGCGCCGTTGATTGGTCTATCAGACCGCTGCGTCCGGACTGGTTGGTCTACGCGGCACTTGATGTCGATGTCCTGATTGATCTACGCGATGCCGTCGAAGCCCTATTGAAAGAAAGTGGAAAGTTGGAGTGGGCGCTGGAAGATTTTGCGCAAATTCTTAAGAACCCACCGCCACCTCCCCGCGTAGATCCATGGCGACGCACCTCGGGAATGCATAAAGTGCGCGATCGCATGACGCTCGCAATCATAAGAGCTCTCTGGTATGCGCGCGATGAATTCGCGCGTGCGATTGATATTGCGCCAGGTCGTGTATTCAATGACGAAGTTCTTGTTGAAGTTGCTACCAAACGTCCGACAAAAGTTGATGAATTTTCCAAGATCACCAAGCGACGCAGCCGTGTTACCAACGCCCCAACGACGGAATGGTTCGCGTTGCTCCAAACAACCTTGCAACTTCCTGAGGCAGAGTTACCAGTCCTGCGAACACCGAGCACTGGTCTGCCACCGATCAAATTGTGGAAAGATCGAAATCCGCTGGGGCATGCACGTCTTTCCCACGCGCGCGCAGCTGTGATCAATCGCGCACAGGAGCTCGACCTGCCTGTCGAGAATTTAGTTTCTCCAGAGGTTATCCGCCAACTTGTATGGAAGAACCCGCCGGACTCCGAGCTAAGGCTCTATATCGAGCAATTACTAGCCATGCACGGAGCCAGGAGTTGGCAGATCCGAGAGATCACTCCGGTATTGATCGAACCGATGCTGGCCACAGAAGCTCTTGTCATTGAAATACCTGCTGTGGAAGAAGAGAGCAATCTCTCGGTCCAGGAAGCCTAATTACGCAACATTAAAGTTGCGTAATTCCATGAGAGCCGATTAGGCTATCTTCATGCTCAGCACCCTGCTCATTGCCCTGCGAGAGGGGCTAGAAGCTTCCCTCATAGTCGGCATTTTGATCGCTTACCTGGTTCGAGCTGGCCGTAGAGAGTCGCTATCGGCTATCTGGGGTGGCGTGGCCGCAGCCGCCCTCCTCTCACTTGGCTTCGGGGCGCTCCTCTCATTTACCTCTGCCCAACTCTCAGTACGAGGCGAAGAGCTATTTGCTGGGATCACCTCAATCTTGGCGGTAGCGCTGGTGACTTGGATGGTCTTTTGGATGAAACGCACCTCCCGTGGGATCGCCAAGCAGCTACATGGAAAGGTTGAAAGTGCCCTGGGAATGGGCAGCTTTGCCCTCGCCGGGGTTGCCTTCCTCTCGGTCGGCCGTGAAGGTTTAGAGACCTCACTCTTTCTCTACGCTAATTTCAAAACCGTCAGTCACAACACCGCACCACTCCTTGGCTTGATGCTCGGGTTAGTTGCAGCCATTGCTCTTGGCGTATTGGTTTACAAGAGAAGCGTTAAATTGAATATCGCTAAATTCTTTCGTGTCACCGGCGTCGCATTGATTGTTGTTGCTGGCGGAGTGCTCATTCACGGGGTCGGCGAATTCCAAAACCGTGGAGATATTGGAGGTCTTACTTCAACTATCTGGAAATTTGGCGGCGATCATTCAGTCATCGTCACCATTCTCGATGGCACCTTTGGAATTTCTAATGTCATGACCTGGTTACAGCTAACTGTTTATCTACTCTATCTCGCCATTACTCTCGCGGGATTTTTGAAGGTTCTTCCTGTGTCAGCTCCAGTTGCTTCAACGCTGACGACCAGCTCACCAAAGAGCGAGTAATCGTCTGAACCGTAATACCTAGATCCACTAAAATTTCACTGCGCGTTGAGTGCTCTATAAATTCCAGAGGAACTCCGATTGAATGGATGGGAAGGGCCAATCCTTCTTCGCGGAATAACTCAGAGACCGTGCTGGCAATGCCTGCGTGTTTAATACCATCTTCGACAACCACAACGCTCTTATATCGCCTGGCCATAGTAACGAGCGATTCAGGAAGTGGCTTGACCCAGCGCGGATCGATCACAGTAACTCCGACCCCTTCACGATAAGCCTGTGCGGCTGCTTCAACGGCCATAGTTGCCATTGCCCCAACGCTGATCAAAAGGATATCTGCACTCTCTCCACGATAGAGAACATCGATTCCATCACGCCTTTCAAACGCCGGAATATCGGCACAGACCGCGCCCTTGGGATATCGAATCAGTGTGGGAGCATCGCTTATCTCGACTGCCTCGCGCAGCGTTTCTCGTAACGTCGCGCCATCTCTAGGAGCTGCAACGTGAAGGGTCGGCACAATTCCGGTTAATGCCAGATCCCAAATGCCATGGTGAGAGGGGCCATCATCCCCAGTAACTCCAGCACGATCGAGGACAAAAGTTACCCCCGCTTTATGTAGTGCCACGTCGAGCAAGAGTTGATCGAATGCTCGGTTGAGGAATGTGGAATAAATGGCCACGACAGGATGCAGACCCGCAAATGCCATGCCGGCAGCTGATGTGGTGGCGTGTTGCTCGGCGATTCCTACATCGAAGGTACGATCCGGAAAGTTGGCTTGGAATTCATCTAGACCAGTCGGTCCGAGCATCGCTGCCGTAATGGCGACGACATCTAGGCGTTCATTACCAATCTGAACTAATTCATCGGCAAAGACGCTGGTCCAAGATGGAGCGACCTTCTTCAGAGGTAGGCCGGTCTGGGGACTGACCTTGCCTACTGCATGAAACTTCTCAGCCTCATCGTTAACGGCAGGGGCATGTCCTTTGCCCTTCTCTGTAATTACATGAACCAAAACTGGGCGCCCAAAATTCTTTGCGTGAGTAAATGCACTTTCCAGAGCCTCAATATTGTGGCCATCAACCGGTCCAAAGTATTTGAGACCAAGATCTTCAAACATACCTTGCGGTGCAACAATATCTTTGATGCCTTTTTTTACCCCATGAAGCGTCTCATAAATAGGTTGACCTACAACTGGGGTGTGCTCAAGAACATTCTTGCCCCAATCGAGAAACTTCTCGTATCCACTAGTGGTCCGCAGCGTTGAAAGGTAGGTTGCTACGCCACCGATGGTAGGCGAGTAAGAGCGTTCATTGTCATTGACAATAATTACAAGAGGAAGATCGCGGTTCGCTGCAATGTTATTGAGAGCCTCCCATGCCATTCCTCCGGTTAAAGCTCCATCTCCGACGATGCAGACCACGCTTCGGTTGGTAATTCCTTGAACGCTAAAGCCCCGAGCTACCCCGTCAGCCCAAGAGAGAGCTCCAGATGCATGCGAATTTTCAATAACATCATGAGTTGACTCGGTACGACTCGGATACCCTGCCAGTCCTCCACGTTGGCGCAAGGTATCAAAACCTTCTTGGCGCCCCGTTAAAATCTTGTGAACGTACGACTGGTGGCCAGTATCAAAGAGAATGACATCTTTGGGGGAATCGAAGACGCGGTGCGCGGCAATGGTTAATTCGACGACGCCCAAATTGGGACCTAAATGTCCCCCACTCTTCGAGACCTTCTCAATCAAGAACTCTCGGATCTCTGTTGCGAGAAGATTAAGCTGCTCATGATTTAGCACCTTCAGATCTTGAGGTCCCTTAATTGCAGGCAAGATCCGAGAGCTAGACATGGAGAGATTCTACGCGTAGCGCCCGCTCTTTGCGAGGCAGATTACAGAATAACCTAAGCGTAAATTAGTTCAGTAATGAGCGAAGAACGTATTGCATGATTCCACCGTGGCGGTAGTAATCCGCTTCACCGGGAGTATCAATACGCAGCTTCGCTTCAAATGTGATTTCGCCCGCTTTTACCGTAAGAGTTTTTGGCGCAGGTCCGCTGTTAAGCGCTTCGATTCCCGTGATCTCAAATGCCTCAGAACCTGTAAGCCCCAAACTCTTTGCGCTCTGACCGTTCTGGAATTGCAATGGAAGAACTCCCATCCCAATTAAGTTCGAACGGTGAATTCGCTCAAAGGATTCGGCAATAACTGCGCGAACTCCCAGCAACGCGGTGCCCTTTGCTGCCCAATCTCGCGATGAACCCGAGCCATACTCTTTTCCAGCGAGAATGACCAATGGAATTCCGGCCGCTTGATATTCGCTAGATGCATCATAAATGCTCGCTTGCTCACCGTTGCGCAAGAAGTTACGAGTGAATCCTCCCTCAATGCCATCAAGTAGGAGATTCTTCAATCGAATATTGGCAAAAGTTCCGCGGATCATCACTTCGTGATTACCACGTCGTGAACCGTAAGAGTTGAAATCGATCCGTTCAATTCCATGATCAGCTAAATACCTACCCGCTGGAGAATCAACCTTAATATTTCCGGCAGGTGAGATGTGATCTGTAGTGACTGAATCGCCCAAGATCGCCAGGACGCGTGCACCAGAAATATTGGTCACAGGTTTAGGTTGGCGAGGCATGCCATCAAAATATGGAGGTTTTCTTACATACGTAGAGTCGCTCTCCCACTCGAAAGTTTTGCCAGTAGGAGTTTCTAGCGACTTCCAGCGGTGATCTCCATCGAAAACCGTTGCATAATCCTTTTTAAACATATCCGATGAGATACATGATGCAATAACCGCATCAATCTCTTCAGCACTAGGCCAGATATCTCTTAAAAATACCGCAGCGCCACTTTGATCGTATCCAATGGGATCGCTCTCAAAGTCATGGTTCATCGTGCCCGTGAGAGCATAAGCAACCACAAGTGGAGGTGAAGCGAGATAGTTCATCTTCACATCGGGGCTGATTCGCCCTTCAAAGTTTCGGTTTCCAGAGAGAACTGCCGTGACGGCAAGGTCATTTTCGTTGATTGCCTTGCTGATCTCGATTGGGAGCGGTCCAGAATTTCCGATGCAGGTAACGCAACCATAGCCAACGAGATTGAAGCCAAGTTGCTCCATATATCCAGTCAATTGCGCCTTGTCGTAATAATCTGTAACAACTTTAGAGCCTGGCGCCAGAGTGGTCTTCACCCAAGGCTTGCTCCGTAGCCCCATTTCGACGGCCTTTTTGGCAAGTAGGGCTGCACCAATCATGACAGATGGGTTTGAGGTATTTGTGCACGAGGTTATCGAAGCGATCGCTACCGCCCCATTTGAAATTGAGGTCGCTTGCCCATTGACCGAAACGTTTATCGCTTCACGTGAGCTCTTCTCGTTTAAGTAAGAAGGGATGATCTCATTGAAGGCGCTCTTCGAGTTGGAGAGAGAGATGCGATCTTGTGGACGCTTCGGGCCTGAAATCGAAGGAACAACTTCTGCTAAATCGAGTTCAACGTATTCGGAGAAGCGCGGTTCGATAGATGGATCGTGCCAGAGCCCATTGCGCTTGGCATACTTCTCTACAAGTTCGATCTGATCCGCGCTGCGGCCGGTCAATGTGAGATAGCGCAAGGTTTCATCATCGATAGGGAAGATGGCGCAGGTCGATCCATACTCAGGTGACATATTTCCAATGGCGGTGCGGTTCGCCATAGGTAAGGCGACTACACCTGGACCATAAAATTCCACAAACTTTCCGACGACGCCATGCTTACGCAGACGCTCGGTGATTGTCAGCACAAGGTCGGTGGCCGTTGTTCCAACGGGCAATTGACCTTTGAGTTTAAATCCGACGACTCGCGGAATCAACATGGATACTGGTTGGCCGAGCAGAGCAGCTTCTGCCTCTATGCCGCCGACTCCCCATCCAAGTACTCCCAGTCCGTTAACCATCGTCGTATGAGAATCAGTGCCAACCACGGTATCTGGATAGGCCCGAAGCACTCCACCTAGTGTTCGCGTCATTACTACGCGTGCTAGGTATTCAATATTTACCTGATGCACGATGCCAGTGCCAGGTGGGACAACCTTAAATTCATCAAATGCGCTCTGCCCCCAGCGTAAGAAGCGATAACGCTCTTTGTTACGTTGGTACTCGATATCTGTGTTCTCTTCAAAGGCGGTCGCAATTCCAAAGATGTCAGCAATTACTGAATGGTCGATAACTAACTCTGCTGGCGCGAGAGGATTTACCTTTGTTGGGTCCCCTCCCAGATCGGCAATAGCTTCACGCATTGTGGCTAGGTCAACGATGCAGGGCACGCCGGTAAAATCTTGCATGATGACGCGAGCGGGTGTGAATTGAATTTCAGTATCAGGTTCGACTGTGGGATCCCATTGCGCTAGCGCCTGGATCTGGCTGGCGGTGATATTCGCACCATCTTCTGTGCGCAGCAAGTTCTCTAAGAGCACCTTGAGGCTGAAGGGAAGTGTCGATGCACCTTCTAGGCCGGTGATCTCAAAGATCTCATAAGTGGTTCCAGCAACATCGAGGTTGCTCTTCGCGTTAAAGGAATTTTTGCTCATCGTGGCTAAATCCTATCCCAAGCCCAGAATCACACTATTGGGTCACCCCCTAGGCAGGGATGAAACGCGCCACACACTCCACATGCTGAGTCTGTGGAAATAGGTCATAGCCGACTAGGTAGTCCATCCGATAACCGGAGGCAAGTAAAAGTTTGGCATCTCGAGCCAGAGAGGCTGGGTCGCAGGAGACATAAACGATCGCTCGCGGATGGGTACGTGTCATCACAGTAACCACCTCTTCGCCAGCCCCAGTCCGCGGTGGATCGAGCAGAATCACATCTGGATCAGATATCTTCGGCAGACGAAATTCGACAGTCCCTGGGTGCACTTCCACATTACCCGCACCCTTAAAAATCTTCTGTGCATCTGCAATGGCCCGGCGATCGGCTTCAATCAAATGAATTTTGCCCCGAGCACCAACTGCTACAGCCATAGGGGCGGTAAAAAGGCCGACTCCCCCATAAAGATCACATACGACCTCTCCAGGTTGGAGCTCCAATCTGGAAATGACCTCGGCAATTAGAGTTGCGGGTGCCTTGGCGTGGGCCTGCCAAAAACTCTGCGGTGAGATTTGATAGGTGAACCCATCCACCTTCTCTACAAGTTGAGTTGGACCAGAAATGCTTCGACCAGCTCGGGTAACGCTTACTTGACCCGTACTTGTTGAAGCAACCTCAATACGATCATCACCATTCCAGCGGCGCTTGGAGAGCGTAGCCACATCCATCGCGGAATCTGCAATCACACAATCATCAATCTCGATGACTTCGTTGCTCCGAGCGGCATAGAAACCGATCTTCCCATTGTCACCGATGGCGAAATCCATTCTGGACCGCCAATGCAACCCATCTGAAGGTTCAACTGCCCGAACCTCGCACTCGACCTCGATTCCTCCCATTCGGGAGAATTGCTCCATAATCACTTGAGCCTTAAGAGTTCTTTGGTATTCGAGATCAATATGTTGGAAATCGCATCCGCCACATCCTCCAGGGCGGGCATATTGGCAGGGAGCGGTCACTCGATGTTCGGAAAGGGCAATTATTTCAATCGCATCCCCTCTAGCCATCTTGGAGTTTACGGAGGTGATTTCTACGAGCGCTCTCTCCCCTGGGATGGCATATCGCACGAAGACGACTTGCCCCTCAAAGCGAGCGACGCAGTGGCCGCCATGTGCGATCTTTTCAATATCAACAGTTACCTGCTGGCCAACTACTAAACGTTCACCCGTAGGTACTGCTGCATCCATTGCGCAATTCTATGCTCTGTCTGGGCCTGCCAGTTCCTAACCACGAGACGAGAGGGTGGTGTAAGTTCTTCCCCGTGCATGTAGTCATCATGGGTTGTGGTCGAGTGGGTTCTGGCTTATCAAAGACTCTAGAGGCCGCAGGGCATTCAGTCGCCGTAATAGATCAAAATCGCGAGGCCTTTCGCAGGCTTGGACCAAATTTTAAGGGTCGCACTATCGCAGGGGTTGGATTTGATCAAGATATCTTGCTCGAAGCCGGTATCGAAAGCGCCGCTGCCTTTGCTGCAGTCTCTAATGGCGATAACTCAAATATTCTTGCGGCGCGCGTCGCCCGGGAACGCTACAACGTTCCAAATGTCGTCGCCCGTATCTATGACCCCGAGCGTGCAGAAATTTATCAACGTCTAGGTATTCCCACTGTAGCAACCGTGCTCTGGACCACCGATCAGATGATGCGCAGGTTGGCACCCGAAGGATCGCAATCTGAGTGGCGCGATGCCAGTGGCACTGTTCAACTCTGTGAAGTTTCACTACATCGTGCTTGGTTTGGCCGCCCCGCGCTACTTATTGAAGAAGCAACCGGCGCACGCGTGGCATTTATTACGCGCTTAGGAGAAGGTCTGATTCCAAATAGTCATACTGTTTTACAAGAGGGCGATCTCGTCCACGTGATTCTCATGGAAGCTGATCGCTCCAAACTCGATGAGATTCTCTCCCGAGAACCAGAGATGAATTAAGGCGACCTCATGAAGATAGCAATTGTTGGAGCAGGAAACGTTGGCCGCGCCATAGCTCGCGAGCTGATCGAGAACCAACATCACGTTCTCCTCATTGACCGCGACCCTAAAGCGCTCAAGATGGATACCGTTCCAGAAGCAGAGTGGCTTATGGCCGATGCCTGCGAAATCTCTTCTCTCGATAATGCCAAGCTATCTAGTTGCCAAGTTCTTGTAGCGGCTACCGGTGATGACAAGGTGAATCTTGTTTCTTCTTTGCTAGCTAAGACCGAATACGGTGTTCCACGCGTTGTAGCTCGCATCAACCATCCCAAGAATGAATGGCTATTTGACGCTTCGTGGGGGGTAGATGTTGCAGTGTCTACTCCGAGAATTATCTCCGCTCTTGTCGAAGAGGCAGTGACAGTAGGTGACGTGGTCCGCCTCTTCTCCCTAAAGCGTGGTGGGGCCAATCTCGTCGAAATTACCCTTCCAGATGGAGCCAAGACCTTAGGGAAGACCGTAGGAGAAATTGCATTCCCCGCAGGAAGTTCATTGGCATCCATAGTGAGAGATGGGCATGTAATAACGCCTAAGGATCAAGATATGTTGATGAGTGGTGATGAATTGATCTTTGTTTCGACAACGGCAGCGGAGAAGCTTTTAAAAGATTGCCTACTCGGCTTTTAATTCCGGCTTTGCTGTTGGTACTTTTCTCAATATCAACCAAGTAGCCCACCCGACCAATAAAAACAATGGGGTTCCCATAATTAATCGGGCGGTGCCCAGCCAATTAATATGATTTGTTCGGTAGAGCGGATACTGCACGAGCAACCTCGAAAGAAAGAGAGCAACCCAGAGCCAACCAGCCCTTAGGTACGCGCGCTTTCTAGCGGGTACCGATCGCCATGCCAAGTTCTCACCAAGAACTGGACCCAGAAGAACGCCCAACACAGGCCATCCCACGATATTGGCAATAGTGTAAATACATCCATAAATAACATTGATAATCAAACCCGGAAGATAAAAATCTGCCGCCTTGCCGGTATGACGGGCAAGTAGAGCGCAGAACGCAACTCCGATCACTCCTGAGATGGCATGTTGCAAGGTCTCGCGCCTTACTAGTCGAGCGATGGCGAAGAGCACCGAGAGAGCGATTGCGGTAATTGCGGAGTTATTAAGACTATGCGTTACGTTAAAAACGATGAGGAATACGATCGATGGTAAGCCGCTGTCCACTAGGCCACGAGCTCCACCGAGGGCTCCTAAGACCTTTGCCTTATCCTCTAAGTGGCCTTCATAACTCATTTCGACGCCGTACCAGTCGAACCAAACCCACCACTCGCTCGTTCCGAACCAGGCAATTCATCAACTTCGATAAATTCTGCGGCTTCAACGCGCTGAATAACAAGTTGGGCAATTCGATCACCCTTTTTAAATGAGATCGCTTCCCTTAAATCGTGGTTGATCAAGATAACTTGCAACTCACCACGAAACCCGGCATCAACCGTGCCTGGGGTGTTGACCATGGATACTCCGTGCTTAATAGCGAGTCCAGAGCGGGGATGTACGAAAGCGGCAAATCCAAAAGGCAGAGCGATAGAGAGCCCAGTGGGAACGAGGAGTCGCTCACCTGGTTCGATCGTGACATCAACGCGCGTCGTAATATCTGCCCCAGCATCTCCAGGTTTCCCGTACGCGGGCAGCGGGACATCTGGATACAAGCGCTTTACAAGTACTTCCACGCCGTTCATGGATTAATCTCGAAATCGGGATCGACGAAAGCCAGCAACTTAGGATTTTCGCGAATGTGATCGATGAATTCCTTAGGGGCTTTCTCCAAGAAATGTGCCATAGGGACAATCACATAGAGAGAGCTGGCGCGTACGGCGACTGGGCCTTCGTAAGATTCTAGATGTCCCTCTGCTTCGGCATAAACCTTGCGCCCTGACTGACCCGTGATCTGGGCCGTTATGTAGAGTTTGCTGCCAACTGGGACCGGCAGAATGAAATCGGTTTCTAATCGAGCTGTGACGGCTGGCGCACGTATGAGCCACATCAATTTTCCTAAGGCTTCATCAAATGCAAGGGAAAGAAGTCCACCGTGGGCTAGTCCCGGTGCGCCCTGATGATTACTTGTCACCGTAAAGATTGCGGTGATATTTTGACCATTGCCCGCATGCGCCACGAGATGCAACCCAGTTGGGTGCAATTCACCACAGCCAAAACAATTTGCATAATGCGATGGAATTTGAGTACCCGGGGCCGGAGCTAATGGATGTCTTTCTGGGACCACAGCATCAGGCGGCGGAGTTGTGCTCGCTACTCGACTCATATCGTAAGCCTAATGGTTTCACCGCGGTGGAAGGCGCTGCTCTGGGGTAACGGGTAGCGTTGGGGTATGAGTAAGCACTCCAGCAATTTTAAGGAGCGATCCCCTTGGCCGATCTGGCTCTGGCTCTTCCTTCTCTTTCTCGCCAGTACCCTCGCCTTGGCCTTCTGGGCTGCGCTAGGTACTCGATGGGGTTGGATCACAGCACTGGTTGCGTTTCTGGGTTTGCTCTACCTTTCGCAACGCTCGGTGCTCACAGTTGAAGTCACTAACGAGGAGCTACGCGTCGGTGAAGCGAGGATTGATCGCAAGTTTCTAGGTTCCGTGACCGTGCTCTCGGCTGACGAGATGCGGCAGTGGCGTGGACCCCTCTCCGATCCGGCCGGTTACATGGCGCTACGTTTCTGGGTCCCTCGCGGAGTTAAGGTTGAAATTAAAGATCCTAAGGATTCGACCCCGTACTGGCTTATAAGCAGCAAAAAAGCGCAACCGCTAGCGGCTGCGCTTCAAAAATAGAATCAGTTAAAAACTATTCGCAATCCTTGCAGACCGCCTTCGCACCTTCACCTTTAGCTAATTGAGAGGTGTGATGAACGAGGAAGCATCGTGAGCAGGTAAATTCATCGGTCTGTTTTGGAACTACTCGAACCGTCAGCTCTTCGCCCGATAAATCCGCACCAGGAAGTTCTAGGTTCTCCGCGGCATCTTCTTCATCGATATCAACTTGTCCTGATTGAGCATCTGCTCGACGGGCTTTTAACTCTTCAAGGGATTCCTCATGAAGTTCTTCATCCGTCTTTCGGGGTGTGTCGTAATCGGTTGCCATGGTGCACCTCCTTCGCGTCTAATTGCTACAGCACGCATTCACCTCACTGGTGGAAGCTGAACTGCCTAACAGGGCGGATAGTGTCTTATAAAGCCCTGTCTTGGCTAATTAACGCTCGGCGTGTCGCCTTTATTCCCTTGATTCTCGGGAAAGTTTAAGTTGTAGCCCTCTTAAAGCAGGCGAAGTGGCTCTTGCCCGCGGGCAATCAACCGTTCAAAGTGATTTTCACGCTTATCGACAAAGGTAGCAACATCGCTGGTGCTCTTCTTTATATAAGCAGCTAACTCATCGCGCGCAGCCGCACCCTCACCTGTCAACGTTTCAAGTTCGAAAATTCCCCAGGCCCGCAGCACGGGAAGAACGACATCTTCTAAGTGGAGCTTCAGATCGTAAATACCGGCGAGAGCAATCTGTACCGACTTACGTCCCCATCCTGGCATTCCTGCGCCTGGCATCTGGAAGTGAATCAATACATCTTTGATCGCACACATGGCAGCATTTGGCTCCAGTTTGATCGCAGCGGCGATTAAGTTGCGATAGAACAACATATGCAAGTTTTCATCGAGCGCTACGCGCGCCAACATTCCCTCGCAAATTGGGTCGTCAGAGATTCGACCAGTGTTGCGATGCGAGATACGGGTAGCAAGTTCTTGGAAAGTCACATATGCGATGGTGTGCAACATGTCATTTGGGTAAGGCGTTTGATATCCAACTTGCATATGCGCCATGCGCAGATCTTCTAGCTCAATCGGATCAACTCCACGAGTGGCCATCAAATAATCGCGCAGCACAATTCCATGTCGAGCCTCTTCGGCGGTCCAACGGTTGATCCAGGTATTCCACGCACCATCACGGCTCGTCGCAAAGGCAATTTCTGTGTGATACGAAGGCAAATTATCTTCAGTCAATAAATTGAGTACCAATGAATCTTGGGCAATCGAAGTGAGTCTTGAATCTTTGGCTTCCCATGCATCACCGTTAAGTGGCCCGGCAAAGGTACGACCCTCTGACCATGGGACATACTCGTGCGGATACCAATCTTTAGTCGTCCTAATATGACGCTCGATCTCGATCGCAACAGCAGGTTCAAGATCGCGAATCAATCGCGTCTGAATCTTGGGATCGATCTGGGCCATTGACTAACTCCTCTTACGATGTGAAGCAATGGAAGAAAGGTACCCTGCAGGTACGGGTTACTCGCGAGTTTGGCGGCCCAACTTCGCAGTTCGTTGTGCTGCTTGCTCGGCACGCCAGGCTTTGATGAGCGCATGGTTGCCGGACAGAAGCACCTCTGGCACCTCAATCCCCCTCCAAGAGGCAGGTTTGGTGAAGTTTGGATATTCAACTACCTCATCGGGCAAGCTATGCGATTCCTCTACCAATGACTCCGGATTGCCAAGTACTCCTGGAATCAGACGGATGATTGCTTCCATCGTGACCAAGGTGGCGACTTCTCCCCCACCTAAAACATAATCTCCAATTGAGAGTTCACGCACCCGTACATTGGGAAGCGTCTGGTAGTACTCGGTGACTCGAAAATCAATTCCTTCATAACGCCCACACGCGAAGATGAGGTGTTCGCTATGCGAAAGTTCCTCGGCTAACTTCTGGGTCAGTTTTTCGCCAGCGGGAGTCAAAATAATCAGATCGTGGATAGCCGCAGTTGAATCTTGAAGAACTCGATCAATAGCCTTGCCCCAGGGCTCTGGCGACATAACCATCCCTGCTCCACCGCCATAAGGGGTGTCATCTACGCTCTTGTGGACTCCTTGAGCCTGCTCACGCAGATCATGGATGCGAATCTCAACCAAGCCGTTCTCTTCGGCCTTGCCGATTAACGAGAGTTTGAGCGGCGCAAAGTAATCAGGGAAGATCGAGATGAGATCAAAAGAGATTTTACTCATCTCTTAACTCCTGCTCAGGGGAATCATGGAGCTCAAGGAGTCCTTCAGGCGGAAGTACGACAATCCTTCGATTCTCGATATCAACTTCAGGGACGAACTCGGCAATAAAAGGAATCAAAATTTCGCCACGCTCACCCTTGATAGCAAGTAGATCTTGTCCCGGCAGATTGAGAACGTCAGTTAACTCTCCGATTTTCAGACCAGATTGAAGTACAACATCGCAGCCGATCAATTGCTGAACATGGTATTCATCTTCGAATGCCGCTTCTTCACTCATATCAACGTCAGCGAGCAGCAGGGTGTCACGCACCTTTTCTATGGCAGTGCGATCATTCACTTCCAAAAATTTAAGGAGCAAGATTCCGTTGTGATCGCGCGCTGATTCAATGGTCAAAGGACCATTTGATTCGGGATCAGTAATTAGACGCGCACCAACAACAAAACGTTCATCCGGTAAGTCGGTACGAACTTCGATGGTGGCTTCACCATGCACTCCGTGCGCCCGGCCAATTCGGCCGACGACGAGCAACATCGTTATCGAGCCTCGTCAGCCTCGATGAGATCTACTCGAACTGAGCGACCAGCTATTGCGCTGATGACTGTGCGAAGCGCACGTGCGGTGCGGCCATTACGACCAATCACCTTGCCAATATCTTCTGGATGCACGCGCACTTCTAAAGTCGTTCCACGGCGATGAGTCTTCTCAGTAATGACAACCTCTTGCGGATTGTCAACGATTCCCTTTACGAGATGTTCGAGAGCCTCGTCAATCATGGTTATTCAGCAACCGCTTCGGTGACAACTTCAGCTACTGCTTCGGCAACTACTTCAGCAACTACATCTTCGACTGCAGCATCAACAGCGGTCTCTAGAGCAACTTCCACTGCTACAACCTCAGGTGTAACTTCCACAACAGGGTTTGCCTTGGCAGCTAATTTGTCAGCGGCCTTCTTCTTAAGAGTTGTAGCGCCTTCTGCAGGCTCATTCATTGCTGAGTGAACAGCAGCTTCGTATGCGATGCGCTTATCTGGCTTAGGCTCTGCAAAGCGGAGAGTTCCTTCGGTTCCAGGAAGACCCTTGAACTTCTGCCAATCACCTGTGATCTTCAAAATTGCGGCTACTGCTTCTGTTGGCTGTGCGCCAACTCCGAGCCAGTATGCGGCGCGAGCGCCATCTACCTGAATGAATGAAGGTTCAGCATTTGGGTTGTAGCGACCGATCTCTTCGATAGCGCGGCTATCACGAGCGGTGCGAGCATCTGCAACGACGATACGGTAGTGCGGGGTGCGGATCTTTCCGAAACGCATCAACTTAATTTTAACGGCCACGTGTGTGGTTACTCCTTGCGAGTGATTCGGTTCGATCATCACACTGTCAGTGGGAGCGACAGGCAAATCTCAATCCATAATGGATGGGTACAAATCTAATGAAGGGGTAGAGGGCCCTTGCACAGGGGGCCAATCTTGCCATCTAGCGGGGCTGGGGCCAAATTGGCTAATTACCCCTGCTCGGCAGCGCGCTTGGCAGGATTCCCAGACTTAGATTTCTTCTTGGGCGGCAGGGCTTTATTCGACTTAGGCATCGGTGGCATTCCAGGAATTGCTGGCATTCCAGCGGGCAATCCCCCACCCTTTCGCATCTGGCGCATCATCTTCTGTGCGCTCGTGAAGCGATCAACCAGGTTGTTGACCTCTGAGACGGCGCGGCCGCTGCCTTTGGCAATTCTGGCCCTGCGCATACCGTTGAGGATCTTTACATCGTGGCGTTCGGCTGGGGTCATCGACTGGATGATTGCCTCAGTCTTAACCAAATCCCCCTCATCAAAGTTATCGAGTTGCTTCTTCATCGCACCGCTATTCATTCCTGGCAGCATGCCCAGCATCTTCGTCATCGAGCCCATCTTCTTCATAGCCTGCAGTTGGCTCAAGAAGTCAATCAAGGTGAAGTCATCGCCAGCTGCGTATTTCTCTTCAAATTTCTTGCTGAGATCTGGATCAAACGCTGCCTTTGCCTGCTCGGCGAGAGTCGCAACATCACCGAGACCCAAAATGCGTGAGGCCATGCGATCAGGGTGAAAGAGATCAAAATCTGATGGCTTCTCGCCGGTTGCTGCAAACATAATCGGACGACCGGTGAGCGAAACGATGGAGAGGGCTGCGCCACCACGAGCATCACCATCGAGCTTGGTGAGAACTACGCCATCGAATCCAACGCCTTCCAAGAAGCTGGAAGCGGTTCGGACTGCATCTTGTCCCAGCATGGCATCGACGACAAAGAGGATCTCATCTGGCTTCACTGCATCGCGGATTCGCGATGCTTGGCTCATCAACTCTTCGTCCACACCGAGTCGACCTGCAGTATCTACGATGACAAAGTTATGTAATTTATCTTCTGCAAATTTCTTACCGGCTTGCGCAACTTTTACCGGATCGCCTACGCCATTGCCAGGTTCTGGTGCAAAGACGGGGATTACAACACTGGCGCCAACTTGTTGTAGTTGATTGACGGCATTGGGGCGCTGTAAATCGGAAGCTACGAGAAGCGGAGTATTTCCCTGGTTCTTCAAATACAAAGCCAACTTGCCCGCAAGAGAAGTTTTACCTGCACCTTGCAATCCCACCAACATAATGACAGTCGGGGCCTTCTTCGCCATTCGGATGCGACGGGTCTGACCACCCAGAATCTTTACAAGTTCGCTGTTGACGATCTCGAAGATTCCATTGGCAGGATTTGTGCTCTTATTTATCTGTTCGAGGGAACTGAGCGAAAGTTCCTTGATGGTTGCCGTGAAGGTATCAGCAACTTCCAGAGCGACATCCGACTCAATTAAAGCGGTACGAATCTCTGCAACGATCTCGTCGATATCCCCTGCCTTGATCCGCCCACGAGAGCGCAGAGATGTCAGGGCAGATGAGAACTTGGCAGAGAGCGAATCGAACACGGCGTAAGGGTACTAGTCCTGAGAGGTCAAGATAATCTCCAGCTTTGCAGCCAGTTCATGCGCATGGTCATTGGTCAGCGGCGCGCCATTCAAATCCGTCACATAGAGAGTGTCAAAAGCCTCTGCTCCCAGCGTTGAAACTATCGCTCCGCGAATATCTACTCCAAACTCCGAAATAGCGGTGGTGACGGTATGCAATAGCGCGGGACGATCGTGCATCCTCACCTCGATGATGGTGGCATCGGTGACGATTTGTGTGATAGCGGAGACGACTGGCGGGGGCACCGGAATCCCAGGGCGCCTGCGGTACGAGCGAATCCGCTCGTCGATACGGACCTGTAAATCCTCTGTCCCCACCAGTGCGCGCTCGATCAGATCCACCAAGCCATCATGGGAAGGCATCTGCACATTTACATCCGTGCTCACAATCCAGTTCATAACTGCAACTCGATCAACGGTACGAGTCTTTGCTGATCTCACATCTAGTCGAGTAACGGTGAAGACCGCAGAAATCGCCGATAACAAGCCGAGGCGATCTGGAGCAACAATCTCAATATCGAAAACATCGCCACGGTCGAAGATTTCAACGGTCAATTTATTCTTGGCGGCTTTCGCTAATTGCTCTGGAGTTAATTCTGGCTGCGGGGCTGGTGCAATTCCCTGCATGGCAGCGAGCGTGCGTTTCACCAGCGTCTCTACTAGTCCTGCCTTCCAACCTGTCCATGCGGTTCTTCCGGTCGCCTCCCCATCGGCGATGCTCAGCGCATGTAGTAGCTCCAAGAGTTCTGCGCTAGCTACTAGCGACATGACATATTCGATCGTCTGTGGATCATCGAGATCTCGCCTTGTTGCAACAGTGGGAAGTAATAGATGGTGAGTAACCATCTGGGCAAGCGTTGTTGCATCATCATCACTAAATCCCAAACGCTTCGCGAGTGGAAGCATCAACTCTGCGCCAAATTCTGAATGTTCTTGGTCGACATATCCCTTTCCAATGTCATGGAAGAGTGCGGCAACGAGAAGAAGATCTGGTCTATGTACTTGGCGTGTAAGGGCAGCAGCATGAACCGCCGTCTCTAACATATGGCGATCCACGGTGTGGTGATGAAGCACATTGCGCTGTGGCAGAAAACGGACGTGAGCCCATTCCGGGATCCATCTGGCTATAAGCCCCTCTTGGTCCAAGGACTCAAAGACATCGACCATCGACTCCCCCGCACCAATCAGGGCAACTAAATCTTCGCGTGATTGACGAGGCCATGGAGTGGAAATCTCTTTAAAGCCCTCTGCGATGCGGATTGTGCTCTCTAGTGAAAGCCGAACACCTCGTTGAGCTGCCATCGCCGCAGCCCTTAATCCAATTCCAGAATCGGCGGCAATGTCATACTCGGCGATAACGCCAATCTCGTTGCGAAAACGCTCCAACCCTTTAGCTACCGGAATCCGTTTATCCTTGCGCCGAGAAATCCGGTGGAGCCGCTCATCGATGCGATGCCAGACCAATTGCATTACATAATCAACGGCGCGTGCCGCCTTGGATAACTCCAGCATCAGTGCATCAGCATCGCCGAATCCCATATCAGCGGCAACAGCATCTTGCTCAGTCAATAGCAATTGATCCCGAGTGCGGCGCGTAACTCCGTGCAGCGAATCGCGCACATTTGCAAAGAGAGATTCGGAAGCAGCTAATCGATCCAAGGCGACAGGAATGAATTCGCTTTTAGCTAGGGAACGGATTGTCGTGATGTCGCGCAAGCCTCCGCGAGCTTCTTTGAGATCAGGTTCCAAT